>JACCDU010305282.1_pt1 | contig 29034 bp, 29 predicted proteins | sample 7446081 | NCBI WGS metagenome assembly JACCDU01 (sample SAMN15323447, study PRJNA562643) | freshwater metagenome | isolation source: river surface water | place: USA:Blue River Watershed | collected 2017-08-17
ATCCGCATCACTAAAAGTAAAAATAAAATTTGGAACGGCCTATTTTAATCCTAGATTTAGTCAACCAAACTATTTTTTATGAACAACAAAGCACTACTTGTAGGGATCAACAATTATCCATCCGAAGGGAATGATTTAAGAGGCTGTGTAAATGATGTGTTGGATATGGCCCAATTTATTGGAGTCAAAAATTCCAAATATGATATTACTAATATTAAAACTGTATTGGATCATCGTGCCACTAAAAAAGGCATTTTAGACGCATTACAATGGTTGATCAATGGGGCATCCTCAGGAGACCAATTGCTATTTCATTATAGTGGACATGGCGCTCAAATTCCTAGTCAAGGCCCCCTCCATGAAAAAGACGGCTTAGATGAAATCATCTGCCCTTACGACTTTAACCAGGATCCTCAAACGGCCATCAGGGATAAGGAATTTGCCAAGATCTTCGCTACCCTCCCCCAAGACGTTCATTTTGTATGGATTTCAGATAGTTGTCACTCAGCAGATTTGTCGAGAAAACCAGACCCAATTGTGCCTCCCACCCAGGTTACTCGTTTTCGTAGATTCAAATCGGCCGATACCACTAACCCAATACATCCTATCTCTAGCATGGGTAACGCTGTATCACCATTACGAGGTGCATTGTTAAGCGGATGCGCCTCCCACCAATTGAGTGCAGATGCCTATATCAATAACCGATTCAATGGTGCATTCACCCATTACTTAATCAAGAACTTGAGCATGTATGGTCAGGATGTAAGCATGCAGGAGATTGTAAAATATGTGAACATTGATTTAATGGACAATGGGTATGAACAAAATCCACAAAGCGAAGGCTTATTAGCGACACAAAAATTCTTTCAATAAAATATTACAACTATGAAAATCATAACGAACAAAAAAACAGCATTCACCTATTTAATGGTTCTATTGATCTGTGGGGCTGCGCAAGCGCAGTCTAAACAGGGATTGATGAATCGATTGATTGAAATTAAATACAGTAGCGAACTCTATTTAACCACCACCTTAAAGAATGAAAAGTTAGATCAAAGCAACAAAGACAGCGCACTCGCCATTTATAATACAATGCGTTGGATGGTAGATGGATGGGTGTATCAATTAAGCAGTGATTTAATCACAGCAAATAGTACCAGACAATTTAAAAGAATCAATGCAAACTATACAGCAGATTTAAGAGACATTAATGCATTCTATGAAAAGCATATTCAACCTAAAATCTACAATCAACCAAGAACCCTCAACCTCACTACCAATGTGTTTTATTTATTAAAAGATTCTTACTCCATCATTAAAGGATTGAGTGACCTGAAAACGCGTAAAACTATGGCGATAGTGGAACTGTTGGATCATACTAGGTTGTTGAGCCCTGGGGAGGTTGTGAAGGCTGGGAAATAAAAAAGCCAGGAATAAACCTGGCTTTTTTTAAAATACTTAAATTTTATTTAGTGACTTACTCCTTTACTAAACAAAACATTTGTAAAGGTCTTTATAATAATTTCAATGTCTAATAGTATCGATTTTCTATGTAAGTATTCTTGTTCAAATTTAACTTTTTCTGGAATTGATATTTCATCACGCCCATTTATTTGTGCCCATCCTGTAATACCAGGCTTTAATTTAGAAACACCAGTTGCTACTCTATACTCCATTAAATCATCTTGATTATACAATGCCGGTCGAGGCCCAACGAAAACCATTTCTCCCCTAACTATATTAATTAAATTCGGCAATTCGTCTAAACTCGTTTTACGAATAAATTTTCCAAGTTTAAGTAAATATTGATCGGGGTTTTCTAATAAATGAGTTGCAACATTTGGGGTGTTTTTCTTCATACTACGGAACTTGTAAATATTGAAGAAAGAGTAATTTATCCCAACACGCTTTTGGGTAAAGAATACAGGGAAGCCATCTTCGATAAGTATGGCAAAGAATACTAATAGGAAAATGGGCAAGAATATTAATAAAAGTAAAAGGGCTAGAAGTCTATTAACCATTTTATTGAATTTTAAATGTATCTAATACTGGTGATGGATTCCAACCAAAAGCAACTCTGGCTTTAGTATCATCAAATGTTAATGTAGAAGTTATTTTTAATAATTTTTCTGAAGAAATTGGAAGCTTATTTCCAAAAAGATCTCCAAATTTAGCTAGTATAAAGGCTAATTTATTGGGCAAATTAGGAATGTAAGTTTTGCCAATTTGCTTAGAAATGTTATTACTTAAATCATAAAATGATGGATGTACACCATCTGTTAAATTATAAATCCCTCCTTTATTAGCAGCTTGTATAACAAATCGAGCTATATCTGCGCCTAAGACCATGCTTTTTTTGGCGCTTCCACCTGAAATATTAAAATAATATCCTTTTTTAATTCCATGAATCATTGCGCCTAAATTTCCGGGAGGATTTTCTCCAACTATTAGTGGAAGACGAAGTATTGTACAAATTACATTGTGTTCTTCACACCATTTTTTTACAATTTTTTCTGCTTCAATTTTGCTTTTACCATATTGATCATTAGCAAGTAATTCACATCTTTCTGTAATATTATAACCTTCAGTTAAACCATATACACTTACTGAGCTAATAAAAACAAATTGTTTAGGAAGTCTTGTTGAGCTCTCTATTGATTTAAGTAAATTTGTCGTTCCAGTCACATTAACTGAGTGGAATATATTATTTTCCTGTTTAACTGTGGTATGTGCTAAACCAGCACAATGGATTACACAAAAAAAATTATGATTAAAATCTGGTATTGTGCTTGCCAAATCAAAATTATAAAATGAGTTTGTTCTATTTAATCCAAATACGTTGTAAGATTTTCGTAAAAATTGAAAAATAATACTTCCAAGAAAACCAGAACTTCCTGTTAATAATATATTATTATAATATGAATCTTTTTCTAATGGCAAAATAGATGTAATTAAAAAAATAATAAATAGCTTTAAAAAATCCAAGTCTTTGATTGTAATAGAGAATTTTCCAAGTAAAAAATGCAGAAGTAAATTTATTCGAAGATATTGAATTAGAATGTACTCTATAAAGTGATAGTGGACTATTTAATCCATATGCATTTACATTAGATTTTAAAATATTAAGCCAATATAAATAATCCTCATGACCGACATTTTCAAAATAGAGCTTGCCTAATTTTTTACAATTATATAAAGCAGTTGACAGTCCGATATAATTGGTTTTAAGCAACATGTGATAATTGACAAAAAATGGTATATAAATTTTATGGTTTAGATAGTTTCCCAAACTATCAATACATTTATAATGTGTAAATGTTAAATCATAATTATTATTTTCCATAAATAAAAATTGTCTCTCTAGTTTATCACTACACCAAAGATCATCACTGTCTAAAAAAGCAATATATTCACCTACTGCATGTTCAATTGCAATATTTCTAGCTAAACCAGGATTTCCACTATTCTTATTAGTTGATAAAACTTTAATTCGTGGATCAGCCTGGGTAGTCTTTTGTATAACTTCTAAAGTATTGTCAGTTGAGCAGTCGTCAACTATTAAGAGTTCCCAATTTTCAAATGTTTGATTTAATACTGAGTTAATGGATTGACTAATAAATTTTGAGGCATTAAATGCAGGCATTATGACGGATATCAATTTCATAAATTTTTTTGAAAAAAATCATAAACCTCTTTAAATTTCTTTTTTGGCCCAATCTCGTCAAGTATAAAATTTCTACTTTTTAATCCATTTAATAATAGTGTAGATTTATCCATTTTTAAAACTTCGTTTATTTTACTAGCTAAAGATTCGGCAGTAAAATTATCAGGTGTATAAAAAAAAGCATGATATTTTTTTGGAATACCATCAAGTTTATACATAATACATGGCTTGCTTGAAGCCAAGTATTCTAAAGTTTTTATCGGAAAAGAAAACATTGTATAATCACCTATGGGTAATCTTGGATTTACTAATATGTCACATTTTTTCTGAAATTCTAATACTTCGATGTGTGTTTTTTGTCCTAAGAATTTAATTCTTGTATCTAATCTTACGTATTTTAGGATTTCAGATTCCATATCACCAAATCCGCATATCCATAATTCATATTCTTTTTCAGTTAATAAAGTAAACGCATTTAACAAATTTTCTATGCCATATCTTTTATCGAGTGTTCCTGTGTATAATATAATTTTATTTTTATTATTTTTTGATTCAAAATTTATTCTATTTGAATAATCTTCTTCAACATAAACACCCTCCAGACAATGAAAGGGTTTATTCTCAATACACAATTTTTTAGGCATTTGTTCCGTAACAACTAAAAATAGGTCTACAAATTTGAGAGAAAACCTGAATAATATTTTTTCTACTTTTTTTGCAGCAAGATATAATATATTTTTATTTGCCGACATATATTCAGGCAAATCATTAATATATAAACAAATTTTCAATTTCGAATAAAACAATTTGCACAAAATAGAAGCAAAAATGTAAGGTAAATGTGGTGAATAAATGAAAATTAAATTATCATCTTTACTATTAATAATTTTTATTAATCTTAAAAAAATAGAAATCATTTTAGAGAGCAATGATATAAATGGTAAAGTCACAATAAAAACTGAAAATCCATTATCCTTACCAAAAACTGTAAAACGTAAATTTTTAATATATAATTTCTTATAAGATTTAGGGAATACACCTAATAAGGGTGCTGTAATTACGTATAAATCTTCGAAAAATAATCCAAGTCCATCTAGAAATGTATATTGCAACTTATTTGGTCCATATTGGATTAAACCTTTACTATTTAACTCAATTTCATTTTTAAGTTCGTAAGGAAATAAGCCACACAAATATATTATTTTCATTAGTGGTAAAATATTGTTTTGTAAGTGCCATACCCAATTGAATAGGTATCTGAAGTGAAAAAATTAAATAATCTTATTATTAAAATCAAAACAATGATTAATAAAAATAAATATTTTAAGAATAAATTATTTAAAACAGCGAATATTTTGGGAAACACTATGACTGATAAGGTTAAAAAATAATATGACAATCTGCCAGCTAATGGCAATATAAAATCAATTGGAATAATTACAATCCCAAACATTAATAATTTAGAAAAATATTGAAATCTTTTATCTAGTTTATTGTGCGAAATGAACATAAAAATTAAAATTGTCAAATATGCAATAAAATTTAAAATATTCATAGATGCATCTGATTCTAATGTACCATATCTATTTTCAAAAAATAAAACAGTTACAACTATGAGGTACTCTTTTAAAATATCTTTTAGTAAAAAAAATGAGAAAAATATTACAAGGAAAAATACAATATATTTAAGGTTTATTCTATTATTAGACCAATTGAAAAAAACAAGTATGGGAAGTAAAATTAGAGATGAGAAGTGAAAGTTAATTGCTGCAATAAAAGCAATTATAAATAGTACTATTTTTTTTGAATTGAGATAGTCAATTGAAATTAATATTAATAATATTGAAATAGATTGTCGTATTGCACTTAAACTTATTAGAAAAATATTTGCATCAAAATAATATATAATAATTGCTAATAAATAATAATTAGGGGATACATATTTTTTGATGTAATTATAAAAGAATATCGAATTTACTAATGATGTAAAAAATATAATTGATTCAAAAGAAGTTTTACAAAAAATAATATTAAGCAAAACCCAGCCAAATTCATATCTTGAATAACCACTAAGGGATGATTTCAAATTAGAAGTTATATCTCTATATATCTCTAAATATGATTGATAATCATTGCCAAAATCATATCGAATAGCTGAAAATATAAAAATAGTAAAAAATGAAATTAATAAGCCACTTTCAGCACCCTTATACTTATTTAAATAAGCAAAAAGACAAACTACGATACCCAAGAATAAATATAATAACATTATTGTATATCTCTATTAAACACTTCTTTATAGTAATTAATGTAATTATTTGTCATTAAATGATTTGAATACTGTTTTTGGGCTTGAAGTGAAATTTCCTTTTTATTAAATGACATATTAGACATTCTCACTAATTCATCTTTTAATGAATTTAAATCAGCCTGCTCAACAAATGATGAATACTCGGGTAAACAAATTTGTTCAGGTGCGCCGCAACGATATCCAATCATTGGTGTACCACATGACAAGCTCTCTACACAAACCATTGAAAATGTTTCAGCTTTGCTTGTCAATAAAGTTACATCAGAAATTGAGTAAAATTCAGCTAATAATTTCTGATCAGTAATAGTTTTAATAGGAAAAACATTTTGAGGCAAAATATAATCTGCATCATATCCAATTATTAGAAAAATATATTTTTCAGGATCTAAAATTTTAATCAAATTTAAGACATGCTCTCCCCCTTTAATTTTAGAACGAAAAGATGGCGTTACATGTAAGATTATTTTCTGATCAACTGATGAATATTTTTCTCTTAATTCTTGATTAAAATTATATTTAAAAACAGATGTATTAACTCCATTTCTTATTACTTTAATATCGTGATTCTGAAAAAATGGAGATTTATAAGTTCGTTCTTTTAGCCATTCAGATACACATGTTATATATAAATTATTGAAATTTGAATAAAGACTTTTAAACTTATTCCAAAATAATTTTGTGTTGTCAAAATACAAGGAATGTGTTGCCTCCCATAAATTTGGACAGTTCGAACATTCAGTAATATATTTATTGCAATCAAAAGCATGACTACATCCACCGGTATAAAATATTTCAGAGTGAAAAGTTATGATGGTTTTATAATTGTTCTTTTTCAAGAATTCCAATAGTTTGTAAACATTTACTACATTAATATTTATTGCATGTATATTTACAATATCTGGTTGAATTTTAGAAATATATTTAATAAGCCTTCTTGTTTCTAAATATGAATAGGTATATTGTCTGCCAGTTATAGCTGAAAGATAAGTATAAAATTTTGAAGAAAACTTTGATGAAAATTTAAACAAATTCTTCTCATTATGTTTTCCAATTGCATAACAAACATGAGAATCAAAATCGCGTTTAACTAATTCTTTATGAATCAGTTCTAATATTTTTCCTGTACTGCCCTCTTTATAAAACAGATTAACAGATAATATTTTCATTATTTAAAAAATGATTTTTTTGAGACATTTTTTTTCCAGGTAAAATTGTTAACATACTCAATGTAACTAAATATAATTTTTATAACTTTACTAGATACGTTGCTAACATTGTAATCAGATATAATTGTGTGTGCTCCATTTTTATGTTGTTCTATAACTACATTCATTGCTTCTAAAATATAATCAGATTGTAAACCAGACATTATTAAAGTTCCAAAATCCATTCCTTCTGGCCTTTCATGAGCAGATCTAATCATAATAGCCGGGAAATTGAGAATTGAAGATTCTTCTGTAATTGTACCACTGTCTGAAATTACACATTTTGCGGATTGTTGTAACTTAATATAATCAAAAAAACCAAGTGGTTTAGAAAAAACAATTAAGGGATTCATAACAATGTTCCTATTAAGTTTTTCAATACGATTCTTAGTACGAGGATGCGTTGAAACAATTATTGGTAAATTATAATAATTTGCAACTGAATTTAATGCTTCTAGTAAATTAGAAAGGTTTCCTTCATAATCAACATTTTCTTCTCTATGCATTGACACAACAAAGAATTCTCCAAAACTTAAACCCAAATTTTCTAGTACTTTACTTGTTTTTATACTTTCTTGATAGAAATTTAAAATCTCTTGCATACAAGAGCCAATTTTTATTACAGTTTCTGGCCTTATTCCTTCATCAATTAGATATCTACGAGCATGTTCAGTTAAGGGTAAATTAATATCACTTAAGTGGTCAACAATTTTTCTATTAATTTCTTCTGGAACACGCTGATCAAAACATCTATTTCCTGCCTCTAAATGAAAAATTGGAATTTGTCTTCTTTTTGCTGAAATCACTGACAAACATGAATTTGTGTCACCATATAAAACAACTGCATCTGGTTTTTCCTGTTCAAATACAACATCAGATTTTGAAATAACATTAGCAATTGTTTCTGCAGTAGTTGCACCAATACAATTTAGAAAATAGTTTGGTTTTCTAACACCCAATTCATTAAAAAATATCTCATTTAATTCAAAGTCATAATTTTGTCCAGTATGAACTAAGATGTGATCAGTATATTTATCTAATTCATTAATAATTCTACTTAATTTAATAATTTCAGGTCGAGTACCTACTACTGTCATTACTTTTGTTCTCATATAATTTTATTTATAAATTTTAATATTAAAATTTGAATCTAATACTAATTCATCAGATAAATCATTCCAATCGGGCTGGTCTTTAGATATTAAGGCAAAGAATTTATCGGATATTAAATTTTTATTTGAATAATATTCATTATTGTTTTCAACTCTTATGTTAAGTTGAAATTTTTTAATAAGAAGAGTTAAAAGATCAAATTTTGATATAGGGTTTGATGAAACATTAAATAATCCCGTTATGCCATAATGATGGTTTATTATAAAGTTTAAATATTTCGCTATTCTGATTGTTGTTAATCCACTATAAATTACATTTGAGTATCCAAAAATAGTTTTATTATTATTAGAAATAAGCCATTCAAGTAATTCAGTATAATTATTTAATTCTCTACCAATATATGAACCCCTTAATACTAAAGTATTCTTCAAATTAGACTCCCCTATTCCTTTACTATGACCATATGAATCAATAGCATCTGGCAAATCAAATTCATTATAGTTTCCTTTTTTTCCTGAAAAAACACAATCAGTACTAAAGTGAATCACCCATTTAGAATTTAAACCAGCCCATTTGTCTAATAAATGAGGTAGAATTGAATTTGTTAAATATGTGATTTTTAGATTCTCTTCTGCACCTCTTCTAATAGTTACGCCACAAGCATTTATAACAATATCAGGATTTAAAATATCTAAATATTTTTGTAAATCAACGAAATTAATAAGATCTAAAGACAAACATAGTTTATCTTTATTATATATATTATTAATATTTGAATCTAACGATAATTTACGTAAACTTCCATAAACATCAAATTGAGTTGATAATGTTTGGTAAACTTTATGGCCAATCATTCCATTTGCTCCTAAAATAAATATTTTAGGTTTACGAGATATCTGCTTTTCCATCATAGCCTATACTTTTTAATAACAACTTCAATTCATCTGAAGTTAATAAAGTTGTATTATGTGAATTATACTCATCAATATTATTTATAAACCCATTTCCTATTTTAAAATATTTATCATAATTCAAATCCCTATTATCAGCGGGAAGTCTATAATAACTTCCCAAATCTTCGGCTGAAAGCATTTCTTCTCTTGAGACTAATGTTTCATACAGCTTTTCAGAATGTCGAGTTCCAATTGTTTTAATTTCGGATTTAGAATTATAATACACACTTTTCAACGTTAATGCTAATTCATTTATGGTTGAACTTGGAGATTTTTGAACAAAAATATCTCCAGATTTCCCATTTTCAAACGCATATAGAACTAAATCCACTGCATCGTCTAAAGTCATCATGAATCTAGTCATACTTGGATCAGTTATTGTTATAGGCTCATTTTTTAACAATTGTTCAACAAACAATGGAATGACCGAGCCCCTAGATGCCATAACATTTCCATACCTTGTTCCTATTAAAATTGTATTATCAGAAGTTCGTGATTTAGAAATCATTAATTTTTCCATCATTGCTTTTGAAATACCCATTGAATTAATTGGGTAAACCGCCTTATCTGTACTTAAACAAATTACTTTTTTTACATTATTTCGAATAGCTGAATTTAAAACATTTTCTGTTCCCAGGACATTAGTTTTAAATGCTTCCAAAGGATAGAATTCACAGGATGGAACTTGTTTTAATGCGGCGGCATGAAAAACATAGTCAACATTTTTCATTGCAGACTCAATGCTATCAATATCTCTTACATCTCCAATATAAAATTTTATCTTAGTATTTTGAAAGTCGATTCGCATATCGTGTTGTTTCTTTTCATCTCTACTAAAAATTCTAATTTCTTTAATTCCAGTATTCAAGAATTTTTTCAATACCGCATTGCCGAATGATCCAGTTCCGCCAGTAATTAAAAGTGTTTTATTGTTAAACATAAATAGTGTGATTTAAAATGAAAGTTATTGGTAAATAATATAATGGCACTTGACTTCTAAATTCTTTTTCTTCTTTGTGAAATATATTTTTATTGTTTGATGAATAACCTACCGGATCCCAAATTGAAATATTTAAATCAATTTTTTGAAACTTTATTTTTTTCAAAGAAGCACGATATAAAAAATCTCTATCTGCTATAATTTTATATTTCAAATTATGCACCCCAATAATTTCACAAACTTTTTTGTTTATAATAAGGCTTTGATGACATAATGTATGTGAATAGAAATAAAATCTACTTAAATATTTTGGAGCCTTAATTGATTGGTTTGTATTCTTCACAATAGTATTTCCATAGACTATAAGTGATTTTGGCTTTATGCATTTAAATAATCTTTCTAATGTATTATTTGAAGCAAAAGTATCACCAGCATTCATGAAAATAAACCAATCTGTAGTACAGTTAAAAATACCTTTATTCATAGCATCATATATACCCCGATCACTTTCTGAAATAATTCTAATATTTCTCAGATTATAGTTTTTAATTACCTCAAGGGTCAAATCTTTTGAACCTCCATCAATAATCAACAACTCATACTCCCTGAATGTTTGCAACCGTATACTTTCAAGAGTATATTTTATTGATTCCTCGGCATTATATGTAACACAAATAATTGTTAACTTATTTGACACTGTATTAGTTATATTTTTTTTAAATAACATTGAAACTCTTCAACACTATTTATAAAAGCAAGTTTATTTTCAGAGAAATTAATTAAATATTGCCTAAGGAAGCTGTATAAATGAATATTATTTGGTGGAAATAAATTCATTAGACATATTGTTTTAATTGTAGAATTTTTGGCCAAAATTGATAGTATGGTACTATCTATACCGATGCACAAATTAAAAGTGCTCATTTCTATGAATTCACCCGGAATAAATGATTCTAGTATTCTAATATCAAATTTATTAATCATTTTACTAGTAATAAAATTTGGTAACCCACTTCTAGGGTGACCTTTAAGTATGATTTCGTGTCCTATTTGATTTATAATGTATAAAATTTCTAATACATTTTTTTCATAGTTCACATCATTAAATATGTCATTTTCAGATGGACTTATAAAAAACAAAATTTTTTTTCTATTAGTATTTAATACATTAAAATTAAATTTTTGAGCAAATTGAAAGTAAATAGTTCTGTCTAATTGAGGTGTTTGTTCGATTATATTATATTTATTTATAGGAAATTCGGGGAATTTAAACTCCCTATTCATTATAAATTTTACTCCACTTAAATAATTAAAAATAAGGCCTAATATTTTTCTTGTAAATTTAATGTCTTTTAAAACGGCATGAGTGTTGGCTGAAGAATCGTAATGATTTATGTAATAAATAGTCTCTTTCTTATTCGCAAAGTATTCTATGAAACTTGAGGTTAGCCAATCTTCAAATCTAGAGAAAAAATACACATTTAAATTACTCTTGTTTTGAAAATATTTTTTTTTTAGTAGAATTATTCTAATTTTTTCTTTTAGTACAGAATATGGATTCTTAAAGTTTACTTTATTATAGCCAATAAATATTAATTCATTTATATCTAAATTCAATATCGTTAGAAATTGATGTATTCCAACTACATTAATTACATAAATTGAAATTTTCTGACCTTTTAACTTGTTGTATAAATCAAGAACATATGGTACATCGGCTGGTGCTTGACAAAAAATAATATTATCTAGTTTATTATTTGTCATAAAAATTTTTTCTTCATTTTTAATTCTAAAAATTTATCCACGTCTCTGTAAGATATTATTTTGGCAGGATTACCTCCAACAATAGCATAGTCTGGAACATCCTTCGTAACTACAGCACCACCGCCAACGACTACACCCTCGCCAATAGTTACACCCGGCAGGATGGTAACATTGGCTCCAATCCATACAAAATCTTTAATAATAACTGGCATTATCAAATCTTCTAAATCATAGGGAATATAATTTTGACTCCTATAGTTATGATTAGTTGAAAAAATTGTTAACCCCCTTCCTGTATGTAAATATTTTCCTATAGTTACACCCCCACTACACTCTATTACTGTATCAGATTTTAAATGACTTGTTTCATGAATCGAAAACTTAGAAAAATCATTGTCAGCACTCATGATTTTTACACCTGCTAGACCCTGACAAGCATAATTTATTTTATTACCTGAAGCCCCTTCTACCCTCTTCAACTCTACTTCAGTAAGTAAGATTTTTAGGTGCTGTACAATTTTATCAATTTTAAAAAATAAAAATATATTAATTAAATAGTGTTTTATTTTAAATAATTTCATTTTTTTTCAAAAGTTTATTTGAATAAATTGTAATTAATATAGCTAATAAAATAAAAGAGATTAAAAAAGAAATGGCTGGTGCATAATATCCCAAAATTGGAATCAGAAAATAAATATTGGAAACTAAAACTAAAGTGCAAATTGCTACTATAATTGTTTTTTGAATGTTTTTCTTGTAATAATCCACAACTAATCCTCTAGTAGAATAAATACCAAAGATTGCTTGTGCGAAATTTAAAATGTAAGCAATTTCAATACTTTGAGCGTATTTATGATTTAAAAAATACGGTGATAAGTATTTTAAAGCAATGTTATACAATAAGGCAATGATTAAAATTAAGATTGTGTAATAAATAGTAATCTTATTCACATAATTCCCTCTTTCTTTTTTATTTAATTTTTTAAAAATAAAAGGAATTAAAACCTTATCCAAATTTGTATTAATCATAACTATGACAGAAGATAAACCTGCTGCAACAGTATATATACCCACTTCTTTTAAAGAGAAATATTTTAATAGAAAAAAACGATCTGACTGAGTTAACACCCAACCAAGCATAACATAAAATATTAACGGTATGCCATATATATACATTTTTTTAAATAAAATTCTATTGAAGGATAATTCAAACTCGTTTACTATATTACTGAAAAATATAAATCTCAGAAATATTATTATTAATTCTGAAATTAAAAATGAATATATTCTAAATTCCCAGCTAAAATTTAATAATTTTAAAAATATGAATGAGGTTGCTAGTATTAATACTTGAGTTATAGAAGAAAATATGCCAAATTGTGTAGGCTTTGAATAATTAATAAGTTCAGTGTTATGAATAGAAGTAAAAGAAAGAAGCACCCCCATAAATAATGCCATATTTATTAAAAAGACATATTCTTTAAATATAGATCCAATTATTGCAACAATTAAAAATGATAATAAGGAATTGATTATGAGGAAAATAATATAATTATTTCTAAAATGAATATAATTTTCTTCACTACTTTCTATTATTTCAATTGATTGTAAGCCGCCAACCGAAAAAGAAATCAATGCTGGTATGAAAAATAAAATACTATTGTAAATACCTATATAACCATACTCCTTTGGAGTTAATAAATTAGTTAAATAGGTAATTGAAACTATGCCAATTAAAGCAGTTATAATTGTAAATATATAATAATTGAAAAATGCATAAATTATTTTCTTTGAATTCGTATTTTTCAAAAATGTTTTTAAAACGTTAAACATTATGGTTGTCTTAATTTGTTGGTTTGCTACCATGTAGTTCTCCCCCCATCTGCAGAAATTATAGAGCCATTTACATAACTTGACGCGTTTGAGAGTAAAAAAATTAAGATGCCTTGATATTCGTTTTTTAAGGCCATTCTACTCATTGGTATTCTTTTTATAACCTCGTTAACAAATTTAATATTTTGATTATTTTCAACACCTCCAGGGCAAATTGCATTACACCTTACATTTTTATCTGCCCAATACGTTGCCAGATATCTTGTCAAACCAATTAAGCCAGTTTTGATAATTGAGTAAGTTACAGGTTTTACAGGTTGTTGTTCTTCACTTAAACCTTCAACTTTATAAAGTCTCTGATCTGGTGCAATTAGTCCTAAGTCAGAGGAAATATTTATTATACTACCACCATTAATATTTTTTGAGATTTCATAGCCATAATATTTTACACAAAAGAATGCTCCCTTTAATCCAACAGCTAGATCTTTATCCCAAAGTTCAGAAGGAAAATATTCCAATCTAGAAAAGTTTTTCTCCTTTGAATCTTCAACTTTGGGATTATTTGCTGCATTATTAACTAAGCCGTCAATCTTGCCAAATGACTTAATTAATAACTGGCAATTTTCGTAGACAGCATCCTCATTTGTAATATCAACAGAATAAGCATAAGACTTTATACCATATTTTTCATTAATTGATTCAACTTGTTTATCTAATTCATTTTGATTTAAATCTAACAAAATTGGAATTCCGCCAGCCATTGCTACCGCCTCAGCATGCTGACGTCCTAATAAACCTGAAGATCCTGTTATTATAACTATTTTATCTTTAAGTGAAAAAATTTCCATAATTTAAAAGTTTGTGGTTTGTCCGCCATCAATAACAAAACAAGAGCCGGTAATAAATGAAGCTCTAGAAGAACTTAAGTATAAAACAAAATCACTAATCTCATTAGCTAATCCAAATCTCCGTAAGGGTACTTTTTCATTTATAATTTTATTCACTAATTCTGGGTTTTTTTTTACTTTGATATCCCAAACTCCATTTTCTACCCATATATTTCCTGGAGCTATAACATTCACTCTAACATCTGGTGCTAATTTATGAGAAAGTGATTTAGCAAATGTAATTAAAGCTGATTTTGCTGTTGAATAACTAATAGGTGCACCTAGATATTCTATGCCTGCTATTGAAGAAATAAATGTTATTGAACCTTTAGATTCTGTAATTTTTTCTACAAAAACTCTTGTTGAATTCAAAGCACTAATAAAATTTGTATCCCAAGATACATCCCAGTCCTCTTTTTTAGGCACAGCGTCTGATACGCCTTTTCCATCTCCAACATTAGATATCAATATATCAATTTTATTATTGGAATTTTTCAAAATTTGGGAATATGCAACAGTAAGTGACTCTTCTATGGTCGCATCTGATTGATAAAAATACACGCAGGAGGGATGCCGACTTTCTAATTCAATTTTTAAACTACTATTTATACTTCTTGAAATTATATGAACAACTGCACCTTCTAAAAGAAAGTTTTTTGAAATAGATAATCCAATACCATTAGTACCTCCTACTACAACAACTTGAGTATTAGTTAATTCTAGATTCATTATAATTTATTTTTCTGCATATCCAATTAGCATTAATTCTCGAGACCATCTAAGAAATTTATTTTTTGTTCTAACTGGAATAAATGGTGATATAAATCGACAGAATGAGTTTATAAATGGATATCTCCAAACAATAGGTAATTGCCTAAATTTATACACCTTGATATTTCGATAATCTGTTATTTGATAAATATCGGATAAAGACACACTGGTAAATGGAGTTCTATGAGTAAAATCGTCAAAGTAAGTTTTGTAATTTGACTCCCAATCTGGAATCAAACAAATTATTTTTCCTCCTGGCTTAAGCACTCTTCTTGCTTCTAATAAGAATCTATCTGGATTTCTTAAATGCTCCATTAAAGATTTATTATAAATTATGTCAAAATAATTGTCACGGAACGGCCATAAATCATTTTCCAAATCTATTCTCTTTTTAACTTCAACATCAGGACACATAGTTCCAGAATATTCACTCAAATCAATGCCGTAACATTCTAATCCTAATTTGTTGAATTCTTCTAAAAATTCCCCTCTACCACAACCTGGTTCGAGAAATTTTTGACCTTTCTGCATTTTAAATGTGTGGAATAAATATGAACATAATTTGCCTGGATAGGTTGTCTGGGGATGAGACTTGGTGTCATATACAACTTTTAAATAGTCTGCCATTGTATTATAATTTTAATTCTTGAACGATCTCTAAAATATTTCCTTCCATATCATAACAATATGCAACCTTAACTCTAGCATCTGGTGAAACTTGATAATTTTTTTTTATTGAACCTCCTGATGAGCAAATGTATTTAATTGCTTCTTCTATGTTTGTTACAGTAAAAGCTATATGTGAGCATCCCATTCTATAAGATAATTGAACAACTCCTTCTTTATATGTAGGATCAGTATGTGTATGGTATTGAAGTAGTTCAATTATAGAACCATCTGGTAAAGAAAGTTTTGCCCACTCTAATTTAACATTATTTAAACCAACTAAATTATCAATATATTCACCCTCCTCTACTTTTCGAGAAATTAGTTTTAAACCAAAGCCTATATAAAAATTAATAAATTTTTCTATATTTGATACTACAAATCCAGTATGCCTAGTATTAAGAAGCATATAATTCATTTATACTTTCTTCTACTGCACTTGAAAATGTAGCAACTCCTTCTAAAAGTTGTTCTTCATTTATTACTAAAGGTGGGGCTAGTTTTATTGATTCGCGTCCTGTATGAACAACAAGTAATCCTGTTTGTAAACACTTTTCACTAATTAAATCACAAAGTTCACTAAGTGGTTTTCTATTTGAATCGGTGAAAATCACAGCAGCTAATAAACCAACACCTTGAACTGATGAAATATAATCTGGAAATTTATTAAGCAACAATTGTAATTTTTGATGAAAAATTAATCCAAGATTTTTTGAATTTTTAATTAATCCATCTTCAATTAAAGCTTGCATATTTGCTAAACCAGCTGCACAAACTAGGGGGTTTGCTGAATGAGTAGAACTCATTGATCCAATTCCAGGTAAATCCATGATTTCTCTCCTTCCTAAAACTACTGCCAAAGGAAGACTTGAACTAGCTCCTTTACCACATGCAAGTAGGTCTGGCTCAACATCGTAATTCATGTATCCAAAAAGCTCACCTGTTCTACCAAAACCAGCCTGCATTTCATCAAAAGTTAATAAAAGATCATTTTCTTTAGCAAATAATGCAACTTCTTGGACAAATTCTTTAGGATAAAAAACTGCTCCCCAACCCTGAAATGTTTCCATCATAATCCCACACAAATCTTCTTTAGGGTCAATGCCTTTTTTTTCAATTAACTCCTTAATGCTATCTCTAAAATATTTTCTTGGATTTTCAATCGCATCTGATCTCCAAGGATAAGGGAATGGCAAATGATAAATATTTGGATCTAAATAACCAATCCACTCTTTTTGACTCGGATTCCATCCCATCATTTGTGCCCCCAAGGTCCTTCCATGCCAATTTCCTTCGAAACATAAAATGCCGCCTTTCTTTTTGCCGAGTTTGATGCCGTTTAATCTCATTAATTTTAAAGTTGCTTCAGTAGCTTCAGTTCCAGCTGATAATAGGAAGGCTTTTTCAAATTGATTTGGGGTATTAGATATAAGATAGTTTAAATATTCAGATCGCTCAGGCGATGTAAACGTATAAGTATGTAAAAGTGGTTTATTTATTACCTTGCTTAAAGCTTCTACTATTCTTTTATTTCCGTGTCCTGCATTAGTCACAAAAATAGTACTCGAAAAATCTAACCATTTATTTCCCCACGAATCATAAACCTGAACGCCTTCTGCTCTATCCCATATAATTGGTAATTGCCCATGCATTGAGTGCGACTCAGTTTCATAGACTCTCTCTAAAATAGGCAAACTTTCGGGTACCGGTATTTTAGTTACAATAGTTCTATATTTTGTTTTTACAGTTTTTACCTCTTTAGGTACGTGTGAAAATCCTAATCCAGACATAAACTTTTAATTTATATTATTATGAAAATTTAAAATTGGAGAGCCTTCTTTTTTAATTTGGAATTCAAGGTATTCAAAGTCTTCTTTTGTATCTACTTCTACACAAAATGGAGATTCAAAAACTAACATTTTATCTCCATGAAGTGTTCCCGTATTCAAAATAATTGAGCTTTTCAAAACATCAATATATCCATCTGGGATATACACAGATGGAAAAGATTGTCGAGGTAGATTTACTTTTTCAGGTGTCAAATCATCCCTTAAGCCTCTGAAGTAATTTTTTTCATCCTTTAAAAACCACTTATATGGTGACTCTGGTGCGCTGTGTCCTGATCTCAATGAAGTTGCTATTTCTTTGTTTTCTAAAAACAATTTTACTGCTGCATCCATAATCTGAGGTTCACGCAACGGAGTAGTCGGCCTTAAGTGTATTAGAAATTCAGGTATGTTATTCTCATTTTTATCAAACCAATTTAATGCATGTAAAAACAAATCATAATCAGTAGATTTATCTCCAGAAATATCTATTGGCCTTAAAAATGGAACTTCTGCTCCAAATTTTTTAGCAATTTCTGCATATTCACTTGAATCTGTTGAAACTATTACTCGTGAGACACTTGACATCATTTTTGCAGCTATTACACTAAAAGCAAATAATGGTAGTCCTCCAAGGTCTTTTATATTTTTACCAGGTACACCTTTTGAGCCTGACCTAGCTGGAATAATTGCGATCATATTCATTTTCTATTTTTGTTTTAAACCAATTTAGTTGTTTTTTAAAAATTTCAATTCCTTCTTCATCTCTATAAACTTGCATAATCAAAGGCCCTTTAAAGTCAATTTTAGAAAACACATCAAAAAATGAATTAAAATTGGCATTCCCTGTTCCCAAAATAACAGAACCACCATCAAGTAGACGATCTTTAATATGAATATCACTTATTCTGTCGCCATATAACTTGAACTCTTCAAAAATATTAAAACCTAAAGATGCACTATTACCAATATCATAATTTACTTTTACAACGTCTCTATTTAATTCATTTAATAAATTTAGAAATGGAATCGGTGCTAAATCAGTCTCCAAAGCTATATTTATATTAAATTTAGATGCTAATTCTATAGGTTTTAATAAATTTTGTATTAGTTTCTCTTTATCATATTCGTCTTTAAGTGCAGATTGGTCAACACAAGGAATAACTATGTCAGTAACCCCCAATTTTGCAGAATTTATAATCAATTTCTCAAGAATTAAAATACTACTATCTGACACCTCCTTACTTTTTGAATGCAACGGTGCTTCCATAAAAATATCAGCACAAACAGACTTTACACTTACCCCAGATTTTTGAATATTTTCAGAAATTTCATAAATTCCAGTTTCTGACATCAATGGATTTTGATTATAATCATTAAAATCTAGAATGAACTCTATATAATTTAATCCGATTTCTTTAGCAATAAAAAACTCTTCTTGCCAGTAACCCAATGGGTGGGCTTGGTATCTATTTTTATATTTGGGTAATAATCTACCCTGCATTATACCTAAATTATCAATCATTATTATTTAAATATCTTCTCCTCGATTAAGAAACATAAAATGTGTCCAAGCATAATATGAACTTCTTGAATTTTTTCTGTACTTGAGTTGGGTACTATTATACATTCACAAAGATTAGCCATTTTTCCCCCAGTTCCTCCTGTGAAAGCAACTGTCTTAATTCCTTTATCTTTGGCGGCGTTTATGGCTTCAATAACATTTGTACTATTACCGCTTGTGCTTATTGGAATAAATATATCATTTTTACTACCTAATGCTAAAATTTCTCTTTTAAATACTTGATCATAACCATAGTCATTCCCAATTGCACTCATGTTAGAACTATTCGTCCCTAATGCAATTGAAGCCAACGGTGCTCTGTCAAACCTAAGTCTAGAAACAAACTCTGCAGCTAAATGCTGAGAATCGGCAAAACTTCCACCATTTCCACAAAAAATTATCTTGCCTCCATTTTTTAAAACATTTATACTACTATCAACCAGAGATTCTAATTGTCCAATTATATTAGAATTATTTAGAACATCTTGTTTAACATCAATAGATTTTTGGATCTCGTTTTTAATTAATTCTTTCATTTTATAATAAATTTTCAAGTTTTTCTAGTGCAATCCAAAACCCTTCTCCATTATTTTTATGTCCTTGCCAAATTTCGGGAATAAAACTAGCATTTGGACATCCATCATTTAAAATTTTACCAAGTTTTACAAAATCAATTTCACCTTCGCCAATTTGTAATCCTTCGCCATTTACTCCTTTAGCATCACCCATATGAATATGTGCTGTGAATGGAGCAATTTTTTTGGCAAATTCATAAAAATCTTGTTTAAAGTGATTGCATGTTAACATTGTATGTGAAACATCAAAACACATTCTAATATTATACTCTTTACAATATTTTACAATTTCATCTACATGAACGAAAATATTTTGATATCTCTGACCTCCAAAATGCCATGGAAATGGAGCCATAGTTTGGGGAATAATCTCTACACCATCTGTATCCAACTCTTTCAAACTTTGAAAAAATTGGTCATAGTAAGTAGATTTAATGTCTTCAGAAAATGGTGCATCCATGCTAAATCCACCAATATTTGCAACAATTTGTGGTTTCTTTTCTTTTGGAAAGTATTTTTTTAAATTACGTGTAATGTCAATTACTTTCTGTGTCTCGATCATTGAAATTTTGCGATATTCTTTAACTGGTGTTGCCAAGTCCATGAGATGACTCTCTTTGAACAATTCGGGAGCATGTACAACAAAGCCACAATCATAAACTCCTGATAGATAATTGTCAATATCTAATTCCATATCAGAATAGGATAAATGAAATTCAAACATATCTGGCTTTATTAATTCTAGATATTTATTATAATCATGATATCTAACAGGAATACCCCAAGGATGTTTAAATTTGTACTCTTTAATAAATTGTTTTTCGTTTGTTAAATCGGACTTGAAAAAGTAATCTTCAAATTCAACATCCCTCTTCAGTTCTAATCCAATTAAAGATTCATAAAATTGAGGCGACAATCCTTGACCTGGACTTAAAACTTTTATATCATCCTCATTTAATATAGTTCCTTCTTTTAAAGGTTTAGAAGCGACTAAACTTTTTCCAAGATTCTCCCTATTAATCATTTCACCTTGACTAAATTTTCTATTTTCGTTTTCAGGATTTCCTAGTGCTTCTTCAATCTCTCTAGTTCCCTTTATTAAACTTTTAAACTCTTCGAATTCTAAACTAGCTGCATGATCAGGCCCTTCCATTTTCCTGTCTAACGTAAAATGCCTTTCAATAATTTTAGCTCCTAATGCAACAGCACCAAGAGAAACATTAATACCTCTTTCGTGTCCTGAATATCCAACCAAAGAGTGAATTTCTTTTAATTTTGATATCCAATTTAAGTTTATATCATGAATAGGGGCAGGATAGGTGCTATTACAATGCAGAAGTGCAAATTCAACGCCTCTTTTATTTAAAAAACCAACAGTAGTCTTTACCTCATCTGTAGTACTCATACCAGTAGATAGAATAAGCGGCTTTTTAGTTTTAGATAATTTGTCCAACAACGGTAGATTAGTTAAATCTGCAGACGCAACCTTATATGCTGGAACATTAAATGTTTCTAAAACATCAACACTAGATTTATCCCATGGTGTGCACATGTATAATATGCCCTTTGTTTTACAATAATCAGACAATAACTTTTGTTGTTCAATAGTTAATTCAAATTTATTTAGTAAGTCTATTATATATTCTGTACCAAGATCTTCGCCACTTTTCTCTAAGCTTTTAGAACGGTAAACTTCTTTGATTTGACGCATTTGAAATTTTGCACAATCTGCTCCCATTTCTACTGCCTTATCAATCATTAATTTAGCTCTATCGAAATCTCCATTGTGATTATTGCCAATTTCAGCAATAATAAATGTTCTCTCTCCTCCAATTAAAAATCGACCAATTTGTATTTCCATTATTTGTTATTATTATTGATTTCTCTTACTGTCCAAGATTGCATACCATTATTTTCAAAAATAAATGGAGTTGCAATCAATCCCTTAGACTTAATATAATTCATTAGATTGTGTCTATCAAAAGATGGCACATAAAACAAAAAATAACCTCCACCGCCAGCACCTAGTAACTTTCCGCCAATTGCACCATTTTGTATTGCTCCATTGTAGATTTCATCAAGCCAAAGATTACTTATTTTTAAACTGAAGCTTCTTTTTAGATCCCATGCTCTGTCTAAGCAAAGTCCAAAATCATTTAGTCGGCCCCTTAAGAGGTGATTCCTCATTTCAAAAGTTAAGTCAACATTTGACTGAATCCTTCCTCTTACATCATCTTTTTTTGTTTGTTCTTTTTGATCATCATGTATATTTCCTGAATCATGAGTTGTTCCAGTGTAACATAAAACTAAACTTTCCTCTAATTCTAGAATTGTATCATTATTTAAACGAATAGGGTTTATTATATTTTGTTCTTTATTAAATTCCATAAAATTAAAACCTCCGAAAACTGTTGCATATTGATCTTGCCAACCACCTGCTACTCCAAGATGCAATCGTTCAGCCTGAAATGCAATTTCAGAAATGTCATGTTTATCCCACTTGTCGTTTCTAAACTGGTTGAAGCATCCAAGAATTGAAGAAGTTACTACAGCGGAGCCCCCTAATCCTGAGCTCATTGGGAAGTCAGAGTGGATGAATAATTCAAATCCAAAAGAAGGATTGATTGCTTTTATAACTGACTTGATTAAAGAGAACTTTCCATTATATTTTTGCAACTCTGCAATGTTATCAAACTCAATCTTCTCGTTTAAATCTAGTGAGTTTAAAATTATCTTATCATCATCCCTTATTTTCAAAGTTGAATGACTATATAAAGATATTGTTGCGTTAATAACAGCAGCTTTATTTTCCGAAAAGTATGCAGATGTATCAGAACCCCCTCCACCAAAACTTATTCTAACTGGAGACTTTGATCTTGCATATACTTTTTGCTCATTTCTTTGAGGTAAAAAATCTCTAGTAACAATTGATACTAACTTTTCATCTTTGTCAAGTACAGGTATTACTTTTATTTGATGATCTAATTGTTTTAACAATAGCTCCCTCGGCGTCTCAGGGATTGCACTTATGAAGTTTTTATTTACACATTCTAGTATGCTGTCAGTTAATTTTAAATTTTCAAGTAATTTCCTACGAATATCTCCATCTGTTGCAATCCCAATTACTTTACTTGAAATATCCTGTACTAAAATAAATCCATAATGATTGCTTTCAATTTTTAATAATGCTTCTTGTATTGTTGCATCAAGGCTTATTACATATTTTTCTAAATTCATTTTATGTTGAAATTAATTTGCAGAATTTAATATAATCCTCCGGGATTCCAATGTCAATAAAATTTGTTTTTATTTTTTGTGCTTTTAGTTTTTTTTGGGCAATTAAATTATTAAAAAACTCTTTTTCAATTGAATATGGATTACCATCCCAATCGTTAAACTCTTTTTTCGACAATTTGTAGACACCAGCATTTATTAGTCCTTTACTAATTTTATCTTGCTTTTCAAGAAATTTTATTACAAAGCCATTCTCGTCAACTTCAACACTTCCATAACGACTAATATCTTCAATCTCTACAAGTCCAATAACATTGGAGTCTATTTCATTCAAAATATCATACCCTTCTTCAATCCATGTATCCGCATTAGCAACAAAAAAAAATTCTTCAACATAGACTTTCTCAAGCAAGTATGATATAGCACCACCCGTACCCATTGGTGTAGGCTCAATCACGTATCTGACATTACAATTAATTAAATTTGGCTTTTGGCTCTCGATAAAATCGACTATTTTATTTGCTTCAAAATGCAATGAAAAAATAAAATCATTAAATCCTTTTTCAATCCAGTTCTGAAGTAGATACTGTAAAAATGGAACTCCATTTATATCCGCTAATGGTTTAGGAAGGCCATTTAGAACAGATTGAAGTCGAGTACCAAATCCGCCGGCAAGAATAATTAAAGGCTTATTTATCATATCTATTTTTAAAATCAGTTATTGCTGCCAATAATCCTTCTCTTAATGAAACCTTTGAACGCCAACCAATACTATTTATTTTACTTGTATCCATTAACTTTCTTGGAGTACCATCTGGCCTTGTTTTATCAAATTCAAGCTGTCCTTCATAGCCAACCTCGGTAACTATTAACTCTGCCAATTCTTTTATTGAAATATCTGTTCCACATCCAATATTCACTAATCCTTGTTCATTATAATTTTGCAATAAAAAATAACAAGCATCTGCTAAGTCATCTACATGTAGAAATTCTCTTCTAGGTGTTCCAGTTCCCCAAACAGTAACTGAATTCTCATTGTTCTTTTTTGCTAAAACAATTCTTCTAATCAATGCAGGCAATACATGTGAATTTTCTGGGTGATAATTATCATTTGTGCCATACAAATTAGTAGGCATTGCAGAAATGAAATTACATCCATATTGAGAACGATAACTATCACACATTTCAATACCAGCTATTTTAGCTATTGCATAGGGTTGATTGGTTGGCTCCAAATAACCACTCAATAAATATTCTTCCTTTAATGGCTGTGGTGCCATCTTAGGATAAATACAAGAGGAACCTAAAAACAATAACTTAGTAACCTTATTTAAATAGGCCGCATGAATTATGTTAGCTTCAATCATCAAGTTATCATAAATAAATTCTGCTCTATACGTGTTGTTCGCATGAATGCCTCCCACTTTTGCTGCAGCAAGTATTACATACGCAGGTTTTTCTTTTTCAAAGAATTCATTAACTGCTTGCTGATTTCTTAAATCTAATTCGGAAGATGTTCTTGTTACAATATTATTATACCCCTCTTTTCTTAATTTACGTTCTATGCCAGAACCTACCATTCCTCTATGTCCAGCAATATATATTTTAGCAGTTTGCTCCATTTTATAATCCACTTTGTTTAATATACAATTCCTTCTTAAATAAAGAAACATCACTTGCTACCATTTCTTTTACTAGTGATGCTAAATCATACTTAGGTTTCCATCCCAATTTATTCATTGCTTTTGTTGGATCTCCTATTAATAAATCCACTTCAGTTGGTCTGTAATATTTGGGATCCACTTTAACTACCACTTTGCCTTCTTCTAATTTGTATTCACTATTGTTCTTAACAATATATCCTTCTTCAGCTTCATCTTTTCCTCTAAATGCTAATTCAATTCCTAATTCAGCAAAACTCATTTTCACAAAATCACGAATGGTTGTAGTAATACCTGTTGCTAAAACAAAGTCCTCAGGTTTTTCTTGTTGAAGAATTAAATACATTCCTTCAATATAATCTTTCGCATGTCCCCAGTCTCTTTTAGCATCTAAATTTCCCAAGTACAAACAACTATCCATGCCTAGAGCAATTTTTGCAGTTGCTCTTGTAATTTTTCTTGTAACAAATGTTTCTCCTCTTTGTGGAGATTCGTGATTGAACAAAATTCCATTACAGGCATACATGTTGTAAGCTTCTCTGTAGTTTACTGTAATCCAATAAGCATATAGTTTTGCAACAGCATATGGAGAACGGGGATAAAATGGAGTAGTCTCTGATTGAGGAACAGCTTGTACTAAACCATATAACTCTGAGGTAGATGCTTGATATATTTTTGTTTTCTTTGTTAAACCTAATAAACGAACAGCTTCTAAAATTCTAAGAGTTCCAATACCATCTGCATTTGCTGTATATTCTGGTTCTTCGAAACTTACATGTACATGACTCATTGCAGCCAAATTGTAAATCTCATCAGGTTGCACTTCCTGTATAATTCTAATTAGGTTGGTGCTGTCAGTTAAATCGCCATAATGCAAGTGTAAATGTCTATCTGGAATATGTGGATCCTCATAGATATGATCAATTCTTTGAGTGTTAAACAAAGAAGACCTTCTCTTAATCCCATGCACCTCATATCCCTTGTTTAATAAGAACTCTGCCAAATAAGCTCCATCTTGACCAGTAATACCCGTAATAATTGCTTTTTTCAATATTGTATACTTTATAATAAATTACTAATTAATCCCAACCACTTTCGCGTTTCCATCCAACTGCTCAAACACACTATTGTTGCTAATAAACTCAGGCACCAAGGCCTTCATTAAAGCAACTAATTCGTTTTCATTTTTTGATGTGTTTACCAAAGTTCTAAACTGATTGAACTTTGCTTCTATATCCTGCATCGCTACTTCTCTTACTTTAGCGATCATGATTTTTTCATGATAGGTATTCAAGGTATTCTCTGCATCATTTAACAATTCCTCATATAATTTTTCGCCTGGTCTTAAGCCACTATACGTAATATCAATATCGATGTTGGGGATATAGCCATACAAGCGGATCATCTTCTTAGCTAAATCTGCAATGGTCACGGGCTGGCCCATATCAAATACAAAAATTTCACCACCATTGCCCATACTTCCCGCTTCTAATACTAACTGACAAGCTTCCGGTATGGTCATAAAATATCGCGTGATATTGGGATGGGTCACCGTCACTGGACCACCTTTTTCTATCTGTTGTTTGAATCGGTTAATCACCGATCCATTGCTTCCTAGTACATTCCCAAAACGTGTCGTGATAAACTTAGTGGCATTGGCAATCTCTTTAGACAAGCCTTGTACATAAATTTCTGCCAATCTTTTACTAGCACCCATCACATTGGTAGGGTTCACCGCTTTATCTGTGCTCACCATCACAAAACGCTCTACATAATGCTTCACCGATAAATCGGCCATCAACTTAGTACCCAACACATTGTTCTTCACTGCTTCACTTGGGCAAAGTTCCATCATAGGCACATGCTTATATGCTGCAGCATGATACACATAATGTGGTTTAAACTGATTAAACAGATCCTCCATTCTTTGCTCACTTGTAATATCAGCTAAGAAGGGGATACAGTTTACAAAATGTTTCTTCTCCTGTAGTTCTAATTCCAAACTATGTAGTGGCGTCTCTGCCTGGTCACATAATATAATTAACTCTGGAGCGTAGGCAATCAACTGTCTTACAATCTCTGAACCAATGCTGCCCGCAGCACCAGTCACCAATACGCGCTTGCCTTTTATTTGACTTCTAATTTGTTGGTTATTAATCACAATAGGATCACGTTCCAACAAGTCCTCAATCTTTACATTCTGTAATTGCTTACTATTAAATTTACCCTCACTCCATTTACTATAAGCGGGCACATTCAACACCTTAATATCATGGTCCAAACAAAAATCAACGATATCATTTTTTCTTTGTGGGGTGATGGTAAAACTCGCTATCACTAGTTCATCTACTTCCTGCTCTTGCACTAATTTAGTTAACTCACTAAAATTAATAATTGGGATACCGTCCAATACTTTATTGTTCTTTTTACGGTCATCATCTATAAAGGCCAACAAACTAATATTATTGTGCGTATCATGTTCTAAGACTCTTTTAGTGGCTACGCCTGCTTCTCCTGCACCAAAAATCACCACATTTTTTTTCACCATCTTATAATTCTTGGCATAAACAAATAAAAACTTGACACCCATGCGGTAACTCAACATACTTAAAAAGGCGAAGCTGGCATATAAGATGATAATGACGTTGTCTAATATAAACGCATCTCTATAATTGTAACTCAACTTAGAAAACAAAAACAACAAAGCCGAAGATACAAAAATTGAAACCGCAATACGGATCGCATCCTGCATCCCAGTATATCGAACAATGCCTGCATAAGTTTTAATGCTTGTAAACACTAAGCCATTGGTGATCACCAATAAAAACAAAGTGCTCAATACAGATTCCCATGCAAAGCCTGTCAATGCCAAATTTTGCTTCACCATAAAGGCCAATAAAAAAGAACAACTCGCTACCCCAATGTCAAGCAAAAATATAATCCACCTTGGGACGATATTGATTTTCTTTAACATGTTTTTTTTAATTAATTGTGACATTCACGGAGGGGGGTGATGAACTAAGATTTATTTGATAGGGGAAACTAAGCAACCATTTTTTTGTACAATTGCCCAAACACTAAATACAATACCGTTAAAAATCCAGCCAAGAAGCCACCCAAGATCAATGATTTTAACCTGCCAACCTTATCCTTTTCTAAAGGTAAAATGGGGCGGTCGATCAATTGAACGAGTGGGGTTTCTTTTCTTAAACTTACTTTAGAAAGTTCCAACTGCGCTACCAACTGGGTCAATATCGCTGTATTCGCTTGCACATCTACTTGTCTTCTTTTACTTGGTGCACTTCTTACATTAAACGCAGGGTTTAAATTGTACACATTGTCCGTTGCTTCAGCCACACCTGTAATGGCACTATTTAGTTCAGCGCGGATACTATCTGCTTGATGTTGTAAAACATCTACATTCAATCTTGCTTTTTTACTTTTTGTTTCAATATAAAAATCAGAAGTTTCTTTTAACAATTGCTCGCAAAACAATTTAGAGAACAATTCGTTTTCAGTTTTCACAGTCAAGCTAATGATACTTACTTTTTTATCTTTTTGTAAAATCGTTAAGTTTTCTTTAGTTAAGTCTTTTGAGATGGTTTGTAAAATAGAATCCTGCTGCAAACTAAACTTCGTTCTATCTGCATGTACTGGAAAACTAATATTCATTAACTCTGGCTTTTTAGACCATACTTCTTTTAATTCATTGTATTGAATATAAAAATCTGCTAGGCTAATTTCCTTACCTGCAACTTGCACCGGATTCAATAAGGTTTTTTCAACTACCAAACGGCTCTTCATTAACTCAATGATATTGGCGTTTGTGAACAAGCCTCCGCCCCCACCACCTAAGTCAAAACCAAAACTACTCGCCAAGCCCATCGCACTTCCCAAACCACCGCCGCCACCTTTATCTTCCTCCAATACGAAGGTGGTGGTTGCCAGGTAATTGGGTTTTTGAAAACTAGCATACACAAATCCAATGATGCCGCCCAAAGCTGCAATACCCATAATGAGTTTCCACTGCGTTTTTAAATACGCGATCCACTCCTGTATTTTCTGAA
>JACCDU010175936.1_pt1 | contig 29032 bp, 21 predicted proteins | sample 7446081 | NCBI WGS metagenome assembly JACCDU01 (sample SAMN15323447, study PRJNA562643) | freshwater metagenome | isolation source: river surface water | place: USA:Blue River Watershed | collected 2017-08-17
TAGTACTCATTCCTATTCTCATTCACCTCTTCCACTTTAGAAAAAGAAAAACACTCTTTTTTTCATCCTTGCGTTTTATTCAGTTTCTTGAAAAACAAGAGCAAAGTACGCGCAAGCTCAAGCATTATCTTATTCTTGCCACAAGAATCCTTGCCATCAGCGCAATCATTTTCGCGTTTGCAAATCCTTTTATCCCGAATGCAAGCTCACAAAAAAGTGGTAAAAATGTGGTGATCATTTACCTCGACAATTCTTACTCGATGACTGCACTGGGGACTGAAGGCTCCTTGCTATCTGAAGGCCGAGAATTGGCCAAACGTGTTTTGGTTCAAATTGAGCCCAATACGCGGGTCTTGATTTGCAGCAACCACCTCAATAGCGCTGAACAATTTTTTGTTACGAAGGCCGAAGCACTGCGCTACCTCGATCAACTCGAGCCCTTTGCACTCCCTAGAAGCCTCAATGACATCGTGCAATGGCAAACCCAACAAATTGAACAGCACGAAGCCCTCCATGAAAAATTAAGTTCGGTACAGCGCATTTTTATCTCAGATTTTCAAAAACAGAACGCCCAACTGAGCCCGCAACAAAACAGACTTCAAGACCCCTATTATTTGTTTCAAATGGCTGGGCAAAAACCCAACAACATTTACATCGACAGCATTTGGTTTGGCAACCCAACGCAGCAATACAATGCCAATCAAGAATTATTTGCGCGCATCAGACATTCAGGCACCCAAGAACAAAACAACCTAGAAGTAAATTTGGAACTGAGCAAGACCAAACGCACCATGTTCTTAAAAATCGGTGAAAACCAGAGCAAGGTGGTGAGTTTTCCTTTCACCGAAAAGAACAAAGGCGCTGTAAAAGGAAATATCAGCGTCACTGACGCTCAAATTCATTTTGACGACACTTGGCATTTTGCCTACGAAGTAGCCAGTGCAACGCGTGTTTGTCTCATCGAAAACAGCAACTCCAGTAAACGTGTTGCCGCTGCGTTTGCCGTTGAACCGCGTTATCAGGTAACGCAACTTGACCCAGGTGCTGTAAACGCAGAAAAACTCAACAACACAGACTTAATTGTACTCAATGGGCTAGATGAGATCTCAACAGGATTGCGCTCAGACTTAATTGAAGCGGTACAAAATGGCCAGAAACTCCTGATCATTCCCGGGGCGCAAATTGACCGCAATGCCTACAACAGCCTGCTCAACGCACTCAACCTACCCCAACTTGGGCCTACCACGAGTGCAGGCCTACAACTCCAGCAAATTGCCTACGAAGATCCATTCTTTAAAGGTGTTTTCGAAAAGAAAATTGAGAGGCTCCAAACGCCAATAGTAGCCAAACATTACGAAGTCAGAGGTCAGCAACAAAGTGTAGCCCTTCCGCTACTTACACTCCGCTCGGGGCAGGCACTCCTACTCAGGGCTAAGCAACAAGTTTTTTTATTTTCGGCAGCACTAGATCCTTCGTTTGGCACCCTGGCCCAACAATCTTTGTTCCCGACCATTTTATTGCGCTGTGGAGAATTTGCAGCCCAACGCTATCCGCTTCATGCCATCATTGGCCAAGACGCTCAAATTGGCATCAGGGCAACTATTCCAGGCGATATCGCACCTAAGTTGCGCTCCAACGAATTTGAATTCATACCTCAAATCAGAAAGAATGAAGGTTTGCTGCAAATCAATATCAGTGGGCCAGCTGCTCTCGAGAAATTAAAAGCAGGTATATATCAACTCGTTGCACCTGAACCAATTGGACAACTCGCTTTGAATTATCCCAGAACCGAATCTATATTAAGCTTTACAGATTCTGATGCACTTCAAGAATTATTCGAGCGCAACGGCATAAAAAATTGTAAATTTAACAGCATCAATGAGGGTCAGAGCTTAGCCGCACTCCAAATTGACCAAGTTGCCTACTACTGGCGCTTGTTGCTCATTTTTGGTTTGTTGTTTTTATTGCTCGAACTCGCATTGTTAAAATGGTGGAAATGAAAATTCAACTCAATCAGGTCCGAATCTACGACCCGCAGTCAAAGTACAACAACCAAGTACTAGATATACTTATTGAAAATGGCCACATCAGTCAGATGGCACCACAAATCAAAGCAACAGATGCACTACAAGTGAATTCTGCTGAACTTTGTGTGGCACCAGGTTTTATTGACCTCAAAGCTGACTTCTGTGATCCTGGTTACGAACACAAAGAAACCATCCAAAATGGTTTAGATATCGCAAGTTTAGGTGGCTTCACACAAGTTTATATCCAACCGGGCACCATGCCTGTCATGGAGAACAAAGGTCAGGTGACTTACGCCCAGCAAAAAGCACAAGGCGCCACTACTTTCTTAGGGGTCAATGGTGCACTTACTAAAGGTTTGAACGGCGAGGAACTCGCAGAACTCTACGAACTTTATACACATGGTGTGCGTCTGTTCACAGACGATGCACATGCAGTAAATGCCGGAATTTTACAGCGCGCTTTGCTGTACACCCGAGACTTCGGTGGACGCGTCAGCGTGTTTTCGCGCAATGCATCTTTAGGCGCTAAAGGGCAAGTAAACGAAGGGCAAGCTTCTACCCGCACCGGGCTTAAAGCTGATCCGCACTTGGCAGAAATCATTGAAGTTGAACGCAATTTGCGCATCTTGGCTTATACTGGTGGCAAATTACACCTCAGTGGCCTTAGTACTGCAGAAGCGGTCAATTTGGTGCGTAAAGCCAAAAACGAGGGGCTAGACGTCACTTCAGATGTCCATCTCATGAATCTTTGCTTTACAGAAAGTGCCATGCTTGGCTTTGACACCCGCTTCAAGGTACTTCCAGTATTGCGCACCGCTTCTGATCAAAAAGCGCTTTGGGAAGGTGTACTTGATGGCACCATTGACGCCATTGTCAGCGACCACCGTCCTGGAGATCTCGAAGAAAAGGACCTCGAATTCGACCTCGCACACTTTGGTGCACCGCAACTCGAAACTTTCTTTGCAGCACTCAATACACACAAGCCAAGCGATTTAGCCAGTGTTTTAGCAGCCTTAACAGCAGGCCCTCGCAAAGTTTTAGGCCTAGACAGCAACTGCATCGAACCAGGAGCATTTGCAGAATTAACGCTTTTTGACCCAAGTTTGCCTTACGAAACAAATATGCAAGCTGAACAATTGCGCTTTAGCCCGTTCAACAACACCCAACTTCAGGGGCAAATTAGAGGTGTCATCCGAGGCGAACTCGCTTCATTAGTAGACTAACAGATGTCGCGCAGGTCTTTTTTAAGAGAGTTTTTCAAAGCAAACCGCATGGTGGGCTCTGTGCTACCTAGCTCGCGTTTTCTGAGCAGCAAAATGTTAGCGCCCATAGATTTCAGCAAAAGTAAAGTTGTGGTTGAACTAGGCCCAGGCACAGGTGTTTTTACCAAAGCACTGCTCAAAGCCATGCCTCAAGACAGTCAATTGCTGGTCATTGAGCTCAATGAAGCTTTTTTCAAAAACCTTGAAAAACAAATCCAAGCACCTCAGCTCAAGCTCATTCATGGCTCCGCCACTGAAATCAAAGACTACCTCAAAGCGCTCGGAATTGACAAAGCCGACTACATTGTTTCGTCGCTGCCACTTTCTAATTTCCCAAAAGAGCTGCGCGATCAAATTCTAACAAGCTGCACCGCAAGCTTACAAACTGATGGTAAATTCATTCAATTTCAGTACTCACGTGGGCTCAAAAAAATGTACAGCAAATATTTTTCGAAGGTCTCCATTGATTACACGGTCTTGAACTTCCCGCCGGCCTTCATCTACACCTGTTCGAATAGCTGATATCTTTTGCCTATCTTTGCGCAAAAATTTTCAGCATGCTTTCGGTACAAAACCTCTCCCTTCAATTTGGTAAACGCGTCTTATTTGACGAAGTCAATGTAAAATTTGTCAATGGCAATTGCTATGGCGTCATCGGTGCCAATGGTGCAGGTAAATCTACTTTCTTAAAGATCCTCACCGGAGACCAAGACCCAACTACAGGGCGTGTAGAACTCGAACCAGGCAAGCGTATGGCGGTTTTAAAACAAAACCACTTTGAATTTGACCAATGTCAGGTATTACAAACCGTGATCATGGGGCACAAGCGCTTGTATGAAATCATGGTTGAAAAAGATGCCTTGTATGCCAAAGAAGATTTCTCTGAAGAAGACGGCATGAAAACCGCTGAACTCGAAGGGGAATTTGCCGACCTCGAAGGTTGGAATGCCGAAACAGACGCCGCTACCCTACTCAGTAACCTCGGTATCGATGAATCGAAGCATTACTTGTTAATGGAAGAACTTTCCAATGACCTTAAAGTACGCGTGCTTTTGGCTCAGGCTTTGTTTGGAAACCCTGATGTACTCATTCTAGATGAGCCTACCAATGACCTCGACCTCAAAACCATTTCTTGGCTCGAGGACTTCCTTCTTGATTTCAGAAACACAGTAATTGTTGTATCGCACGACCGTCACTTCCTTGACACCGTTTGTACACACATCTGTGACATCGACTTTAGCAAACTCAACCTCTTTACAGGTAACTATACTTTCTGGTACCAGTCTTCACAACTTGCCGCGCGTCAGCGTGCTGACAAGAACAAAAAAGCCGAAGAAAAGAAGAAAGAGCTCATGGAGTTCATCTCTCGTTTCTCGGCCAATGCCGCTAAATCTAAACAAGCAACTTCGCGTAGAAAGATGCTCGACAACCTTGACCTCGAAGAAATCAAGCCTTCTTCAAGACGCTATCCGGGTATTACCTTCCACCAAGATCGCGACGCAGGAAATCAAATTTTGGGCATTGAAAACCTCAGCAAAACCGTAGAAGGCAAAACTTTATTCAAAGACCTTTATCTTACTGTCAATAAAGGAGATAAAATTGCTTTTATTTCCAGAGATTCTGTTGCCCTGACCAATTTCTTTGAGATTTTATCTGGCAATGTCAAAGCTGACACCGGTGAATTTACTTTCGGAACAACCATTACAACAGCTTACCTACCCAATGACAACCACCACTATTTTGCAGACAAACTCAGTCTCATAGATTGGTTGCGCCAATATGCACTCACTGATGAAGAGCGCGAAGAAGTTTACTTAAGAACTTTCCTTGGCCGCATGCTCTTTACCGGTGAAGAAGCCATGAAAATGGCAACAGTGCTTTCGGGAGGTGAAAAAGTGCGTTGTATGCTTTCAAAAATGATGCTCGCGAAAGCGAACTTATTGCTCATGGATGAACCAACCAACCACCTTGACCTCGAATCCATTACGGCACTTAATAACGCGATGCAAGAATTCCAAGGAACCTTACTCTTTACTTCTCATGACCACGAGTTAGTTAGCACGGTTGCCAACCGCATCATTGAACTTACACCTGGCGGTATCATCGACAAAATGATGCCTTACGACGACTACCTCAAGGACGATAAAATTTCGCAATTACAAGCAGAACTTTACGCATAAACCTATGGTCCGTTACGACGTCTCCTGCGAGCAAGCAAATTTGCGCTACATCCAATTCAAGGCCCTTATTCCTGTAACGGAGGCCGAGCTGATTTTGGAGTTGGCCAGTTGGCGACCAGGGCGTTATGAACTTGGTAATTTTGCCAAAAATATCAAGGGTTTGCGCGCGTTCAACGACAAAAACGAGCGGCTTGCGCTTCGCAAGACGCGCAAAGACACCTGGAAGGTGGATTGCGAGGCCTCAGCTTATGTGCGCGTTGAATACAGCTATTTCGCAGCCGAGCTCAATGCGGGGTCTAGCTACCTCGATGAGCAACAATTATACATCAATCCGGTTAATTGCTTTTTATACCCCCAAGCCACAGAAAACCTTGGCTTTGAAATACAGTTACACCTACCCGCTCATTGGGAAATTGCTTCGGGCCTACATTTCCAAGACAACAAAACTGTTGTAGCCAACTTTGATCAATTAGCAGATAGCCCTTTTATTTGTAGCGGGCAAATCCAAAGAAAAAGCTACGAAGTCAATGGCACTGCGTTTCATATTTGCTTCAATAACCAAAAACAAATCCCTTGGGATAAAGTACTAGAAGACTTCAAACGCTTCACGCAACAACAAATCGCAGACTTTGGAGAGTTCCCTGTACCTGAATTCACTTTTCTCATTCAATCTGTTCCTTACGCAGCCTACCACGGTGTGGAGCACCTCAATTCAACAGTTATTGCACTTGGTCCAAGTTCAGAGGTGTTTACGACGCTTTACACAGAACTATTGGGCGTGAGTTCCCATGAATTGTATCATGTTTGGAATGTAAAGTCTATCAGGCCTTTTGAGATGTATCCGTACAACTTCAAAGCAGAAAATTACTCAGAAGCCGGATTCATCTATGAAGGCATTACGACCTACATGGGTGACCTCTATTTATTAAAAAGTGGCGTTTTCTCTTTAGAACAGTATTTGAAAGAACTCAGCAAGCAAGTACAAAAACACCTCGATAATCCAGCGCGTTTTTCTATGAGTGTGGCTGCAGCTTCTTACGATACTTGGCTCGATGGCTATGTGCCCGGAGCTCCTGGCCGCAAAGTGTCCATTTATACAGAAGGATGCCTTTTGGCCTTTTACTGTGACATGAAACTCAGACAAGCGACTCAAAATAAGCTTGGTCTTGAAGTCGTGATGAAGCAGCTCTATTATGATTTTGCTTGTCTGCAAAAAGGTTATACCATTCAAGATTACAAAACAGCCCTTGAAAACTTTTCAGGACTTGACTTCACGAGTTTCTTCAATGACTTTGTTTACGGCACTGCACCTTATGAACAATTGCTCTCAGAGGCTTTTGAATACTTCGGTTTAGACTTGCAGCAAACGCCAGCCAATAGTTATGCAGAAGCACGTTTTGGCATGAAGGTGAGTCAGGTTGGAAAAGATTGGCAAATTGTCCAGCTTTACCCAGGTTCACCGGCTGAATTAGGTGGTTTGGCCATTGGTGACCTCATCATTGCCGTCAATCAAGTGCGGGCCTTGCCACAATTAGATACTTGGCTGAGCTTCCATGAAAATCAAAACAAAACCTTGCTTGTAGAGCGCAGTGGTCGCATTTTAGAATTGTTTATACCAGAGGTAGACCGCAATTTCTTTGCGCAAAATAAAGTGCAGCGTTTAGACACACTGAATGGTCCTCAAGAAAAAGCCTTGAAAGCTTGGATGCTCGCTTAATCTTGCGGCTCTAGAAAGTAATCATCTGGGAAATTCAATAAATAAAGCTGCTCACTTGCCCTTGTAACTGAAGTATACAGCCACTGAATATATTGTGCATTTTTGCGCTCCTCGGGAATAAATCCATAATCGATATAGACATGTGCCCATTGGCCACCTTGCGCTTTGTGCACAGTTATGGCATGCGCATATTTGATTTGTAAGGCATTGAAGTAAGGATCTTTGAGTACTTCGCGGTAGCGCTTTTGTTTGTTTTTGATATCCATGTGTGTGGCTTCAATGGCATAAAACAACTTTTTTAAAGTTTCGCGCTGCAAGCTTGGGGACTCTTCGTCTAGGCTGGCTAAATGCACCCAGCAACTGAGTGGTGCTTGATCTGGGTAATCGACAAAACTGAGGTCAACGTAGGCAAACTCAAAGCCGTATTGGGCTTCAAAGCGCCGCACTTTATCGACCTTTGCCAATTCCCCATTGGCAATAAAACCCATTTTAGAATTGGGGTCGAGCCAAAAATAATTGTTCTTGACTACCATCAAGATATCTCCTTTTTCCAGTACCTCTTCTCGGTAAAATAAACGGTTTCTAATTTCCCGATTCCATTGATTTGCTCGCTTATTTGACATCGTAAGCAAGATACTTTCGTCTGTCCCCACTTTGCCATACGACGACTCTAAATACTCTTGAAATTCACCACCTTGAACGCGCAGCACACTCTGTTTGTCTAGGGCAGCAAATAGCGGCAACTGATAGCTGTCAAAACTGCGCAATTTTGTGGCACATGCTAAAATACCGGACTGTTCAGTGACACGCACCACCTGATTGAGATGCGCATGGTAAATACTTAGACTCGGGTAACGCGCAAGTAATTGTTCTGGCTTGAGGGCAATAGAGTAATCTTGCCCAACTGGAGGCAACTGTCCAGGGTCTCCAATTAATATCAGGTGGCAATTTTCACCCGTAAAAACATAATTGAGTAAATCCTCTAATAAATTATTGGCTTCCATGGTATCTGCATCTGCCAACATCGAGGCTTCATCGACAAAAAACAAAGTGTTTTTGTGCAAGTTTCGGGCTTTGGTAAGGCCTGCTTGCGCCAACTCGCCTCCTGAAAAATAAATTTGTCGATGGATGGTACTGGCAGTTCTGTCGGCATAGTTACCCAAAACCTTGGCTGCTCTGCCAGTAGGTGCTAATAATTTAAAATTGACCTTTTCTAAACGCAATACTTGTGTGAGTCCTGCAATGAGGGTAGACTTACCCGTTCCGGCGAATCCTGTGAGTACCCAAACTTTTCGGAGCTGATCTGCATGCCAAAACGCCGCAAATTGTTCGAGCGCACGATTTTGGTCGCTGGTCAGTGGAAACTGAAAAACAGCGGCGCAACGCTCTATAAATGCATCTGTTGGAGAACCTACTGACATCTTTAACCTATAAGAGGACTGAACAAAATTAAATATTGTAGCTTTGCATAGCGCACTACTCCTGAGTAGTTATAAACAAGGTCATGCAGCAACTCGTACTTTCCTTTTCTGAAAAATCATTGACGCTCTTACAAAAGCAGGCGTCTGAATCCAGTATGGAGCAAATTCCTCTAGAACTTGCAAAGCCATTGGTCAAGGAAAGGATCAGTAGCAGTATCCAAACTGCACTTTCAACAAGTAGCCTTTATCGCTGTACTTGGTTTGCCCCTGACTACACGCTTTTCCCGGGTACCTTGTTCGATGCCAGCCAGCTAAAAGCTTATTACGAACTCAATCATGGAAGACTTGCTCAGCATCTGTCTTTGCGTTATGACAGCATTGAAAGCCTTGATTTAATCGTGATTTACGCAGTCCCTACTTGGCTCGACGACTACTGCAAAAATGAGCTGCAATTTCAGCACCTTCGCCATGAAGTATCATTACAATTAAGCCATTTAGCGCAACAGAAACACCGCGATCAAATCCAAGTATTTTTTCATGAAAATGAGTTTGTTTTGAGTGTATTCAAACAAAAACAACTCATCAGTTGCACAGCCACTGCTTATCAGCAAGAAACCGATTTCATCTACTTTTTACTTGCGCATCAACAAAAACTCCAATTAGATCAATCTTTTGAACTCAATCTTGTGCAGGCAGGTGCCCAGTTAGATCTAAAAAATATTCAGCACCTACTGCTGAAATTCAAGGATTTTGAGTCTTTCAAAATTCAAGATTCAGACATGTCTAGTTACCAAAACAACATACTTTGCGCATCATTAGAGGAACTTTAAAAGGAAAACGCTTTGCAACCCCGCCGGGTTTCCCATCGCGACCAACCACTGACTACGCCAAAGAAGGCTTGTTCAATGTCCTTGAAAACTTAACGGATATCATGGACGCCCAAGTTTTAGATTTATGTGCCGGAACGGGTAATATTTCATTTGAATTTGTGAGCCGCGGTGCTGCATCGGTTTTGGCAATCGATAGCCATCCACGCTGCGTGCAATACCTTAAGCAGAACACCCAGACACTACAAATTGCGTCCGTCATGCAGGTTTATAAATCAGACTGCGTGATTTACTGTAAAAATGCCAAAAACGTTCAATACGACATCATTTTTGCAGACCCACCCTTTCACCTCGGTTTTCACGAAGAATTAATTGCACAAATTTTCGATAAAAATTTACTCAGGCCAGATGGCTATCTCATCATCGAACATGGGAAGCAAGATGATTTTAGCCAAGAAGCACATTTTGACATTTGTCGTAATTTCGGTAATGTTTACTTTAGTTTTTTTAAACCCACTGTATGAAACGCTGTCTTTTTCCAGGAAGTTTTGACCCTTTTACCAAAGGACACGAAGCTGTTGTCCTAAAAGCACTTGACCTCTTTGACGAAGTCATTATAGGCATCGGCATCAATTCAAAAAAGCAAGGTTTATTCAGCACTGAAAACAAAGTCGCTCATATTACCGCATTGTTTGAAAACCATACGCGCATTCAAGTGCGCACCTTTCAAAAGTTAACGGTTGAGTTTTGTAAAGACCTCCATGCCTCACACATCGTCAGGGGGCTACGCGACGGCAAAGACTTCGAATATGAACGCACCATTGCACACATGAATCATTCGATTTCAGGAATTGAAACGGTATTCTTTTTAACCAACCAAGAACACAGTGCCATTAATTCAAGTATCATTCGCGAAATGTACCTCAATGGCGCCGACATCTCCCCTTTTGTAACGCGTCCGGACTTACTCGTTTGACACACATGAACGCAAGACTACTGCTGTTATTTTTTCTAGGTTGCTGCAAGCTATTTAGTGCACAAGTCAAGGTCAGAGGCCTTTCTTTTTGGGACAGCCCAAACCTTACCGTATACCAAACAAGCAATTACCTCAGCAATGAACGCTCGAAGCTTCTTGACTTGCAACCAGATAGCATTGGTATTTTTCAATTTGAACTAACGACTACCGAAATTAAACAGCTGCAAATTTGTAGCCCGGATCGCTGCAGTTGGTTTTATATCGAGCCAAACGGGCGCTATATTATTGAACTACCTGAAGACGGAGGCCTTCCGAGTCTTTCTGAACAAAAAGAAGTGGAGTTGCTTTTTTACCAACTAGATACACTCGATATCAATTATCAAATTTTGGGTTTTGAAGCCTGGATGGACCAGTATTTGTCTGATATTTATCCGCTCAAAGACCTCCGTAGCAATGAATTCATCACTAAAATTAGGGCCTTCAAAAACGAAGCTGCTCAAGTATATAATGCAGATAGCTCTGCATTTTTAAAGGAATACGTCAAATATTCTATTGGCCTAACCATTGACAATTTCTCGGTGATTGGCGGCCCGACAAAAGCCGATAAATTTGATTTTTACCTCAGCACAGACAGCATCAATTACCAACAACCAAAACTCATTGAATTTGCTAAAGCCTATTATCAAAATTATTTTGATCAACTAGATGCTACTGGGCGTCTCGAAGCACAAGCAGCGCTAGAAGATAATCAGTTTGAAAAGTACATAGCCGTTTTTCAGACCGACCCTTTTATTTACAACCGCAATTGGGCTGAATTCGTGGCTTTTCAAAGTATTTTAGATCTATTTAATTCTCAAAGAATCAATCCTGAGCTAGTTTTTAATGGCTTGAAATACCTCAAGGCGAACGCCTCTCAAAAAGAACTCAGAGAAGCTGCCAACTATTTCTGGCAAATCAATAACCAACTCAAAATAGGAAAAAAAGTACCTGAACAATTGCTGATTGAATTACTCCGTATGGAATGGCCTGCCAACAATGTCTGTTTGCATTTTTATCAACCCACCAACCAAAAGTGTATTTCGGAAATTGTTGCACTACAGAAAGTGGCTGAGCGTCATCAAACTGATTTACAAATCATCACCATTTACCCCTCTGATGTCACCTGGACCAAAGCTGATCAAAAAGCTTTTGAAAAAGTAAAGTGGCCAAAAGTAGCGCTCGAACCGGAGTCCGCACTCTGGAATTTAATGGCGTGGCAAAGTGCGCCTGCCTATATCTTGATCGATCGCCAGCAGGTGGTGCGCTTCATGCCAGCTTTAGGCCCAATACCAAATGGCAGCGGCCAAACCATTGACACGCAAATCAGGAAGTTAAAATAGCTTGAATGCTATTTGATCTCAACGGAAATTAAAATTGATTCTTTTGATGCTTGCGTGAACATGTAAGGACTTCCCTGACGTAAAAGCCAATCCATTTGTGCGCCATTCATTTGCCCCTCCTCAATAGTGAGTGTTTTAAACGGCCCATTCAAAGTTTGGGTATTGATTTTCATTCCTCGCAACAGATACCTTTGAAGGGCGGTTAGTTCATCAGTCTTGATTTGTGCTGAACTTAAGATCCCATTCTCGGTCTGATAGATAAAAATTCCTGCCCTATTGAGCGCTGCTAAACGAGCCGGGCAATCTGAACAGGTTTGTTCGTAACGCACAAAAGTTGGTGCTGCTTGAAGTGCTTTTTTGGCCGGAAGAACAGGCACAGTTTGAAGCGGCAAAGCAGATGGTTTTGGGGTCAAATCTTTTGGCTTGGTGGTTTGTGTATCCATTTGAACGCCCTGCGCCATTAAAGTTTTAGCTTCTGCCAAACTGATTCTTTTTCCTTGATAATAAGCCACTATAAACGCATCAGTAATACCTTTTTGAACCGCTAAGCGCTGTCTCTCTTTGGCTGCTGCCAATTGAGCAAAACGACCACTTGCATATCTATACTGACCTTTTGCAGTTTGCGCCTCAATTAACTCTGGTAAACCAAGTTGTTTTTCAGAGAGCAAAGGCCTGTTGTAAACTCCGACCTGTACCGTATAATAAAGCCCCTCTCCTGGCGTTTCAAAAACAGATTTGCGCACTTGTTGCGTATTTGTTCCTTTGTTGCTGGCTTCGAGTTGAACCGCCGCAGCATAATTCAAACGCTCACAACCATTATAGGCCACCACAAACGCATCTGCATAACCTAATCGACGAATGACATTTCTTTGATTGATCGCATCAGTAGAGCTTCTAAAATAGCCCGCCATCACGACTGTCAAACCATTGGCCAACACCCTTCCATCAACCGGACTAAACTCCATGAATTTTCCTGCCGGAATTGGTTTTCTAAAAGCACCTACCTGAACTCTAAAAACCAAACCTTGCGCACACGGCACGCCAATCGGAATACTTGAGCCTGGCGCTTGCTGAGCCAGCTTAAAAGAAGCCATTTGCCCTTCAGGGAGCGGATTATACCCAGACTCTAAAGTAGCGCTCTCATTGTTTACTGCAAGTTCATATGGCGGCAAATAACCCATTTCAAATAAAGCCTCAAATTCGGCTTGTAAAGGCTGTTTCAGTAAGCCATGCTGTATGTTTTTAAGTTGCTCAATGGCAACTTGTTGCGCTTCAGCTTTTTCTAAAAGCGCTTGTTGCACTTCATCCGTTGGTGTTTCTAAATAGGAAACTTCTAAATTCTTGATTTGCTCATTCAGGTTCGAAATCTGTTCCTTGTAACGCTCCATGGTATCGCGCGCCTCCAGGTATTTCATGTAAGCTAACCATTGCTCACTGGCTAATTCTGTTTCTGTAAACTTACTTGCCTTCGGTAATTCAATAGCCTGCGCAAGTTCTCCTAGTTCCTGAGCTGAAATACTTACGCTTGGAATATCGGTCTCGATGAGTTGTCCTTCTTCCTCATTTAATTGCCTTGAAACCGCCGCAAGTTTCTGAATTGTTTCAATATTGGTATTTGCTCGTTTTTCCGAATTAGAAATAGTTTCTTCCTGAGCAAGCTGCTCTTCTTTCTTTTCTGAAATAGGGTTTGATCCTTCCTTATTTATTTGCTCCGAATTAGAAATGGATGCTTCCTGAGCAAGTTGTTCCTCTTTCTTTTCAGCAATAGGGTTCAATTCTTCCTTATTTATTTGCTCCGAATTAGAATTGGATGCTTCCTGAGCAAGTTGTTCCTCTTTCTTTTCAGAATTAATGGTTGATCCTTCCTGATTTACTTTCTCCGAATTTGAAATTAATTCCTCCTTTGCTTGCTTTTCAGAATTCAAAGAAATTTCTTCCTGAGCAAGTTGCGCCTCTTTCTTTTCAGAATTAATGGTTGATCCTCCCTGATTTACTTGCTCCGAATTAGAAATGGTTTCTTCCTTTGCAAGCTGCTCCTCTTTCTTTTCTGAAATAGGGTTCGATCCTTCCTTATTTATTTTCTCCGAATTTGAAATTAATTCCTCCTTTGCTTGATTTTCAGTATTCAAAGAAATTTCTTCCTGAGCAAGTTGCTCCGCTTTATTTTCAGAATTAATGGTTGATCCTTCCTTATTTATTTTCTCTGAATTTGTAATTAATTCCTCCTTTGCTTGATTTTCAGAATTCAAAGAAATTTCTTCCTGAGCAAGCTGCGCCTCTTTCTTTTCAAAATTAGGTTTTAATTCTTCCTTATTTACTTTCTCCGAATTTGAAATGGATGCTTCCTGAGCAAGTTGCTCTTCTTTCTTTTCTGAAATAGGGTTCAATTCTTCCTTAATTGATTTGATCAGAACCTCTTGCTGCGCATATTGCGACAAAAGCTCCTCCATGGACATGGATAAATCGATATCTGGCAAATTTTGCTGCTCGGACTGCGAAAGATAGATTTCTTTTTGAGTAGCTTGTTCAAAGGTTGCTACATAGACCTCTTGCTCCTGAAGTTTGGAACTCAGGATGTCGATAGTCAGGTCGCTTAAGGCTAACTGTTGCTTAAGCTGATCAATTCTTTTTTGGGTGGCCTCTTGTTCTTTCTTGGATTGCAGCGCCAAATTCTTCTCTTGGACTTTCAGCTGATCTTGGGTTTTCAGTCGATTTTGCTTCTCAAGTTGTAGTGCTTTGGCTTGTTCCTGCAAGGCCATTTGCGCTTTATACTGCTCGATTTGCAAGGCACTTTCACCATCAAAAGCTGCAATTTGTAGGTATTTGGAGAGCTCTCCACCAACGGACTCCAAATAATTCAAGATAGAGTCTTTCTGACCGGCATGTTGCCAAGCCGCTAATTTTTCATTGGTCTGCTGGATTTTACCAAGAATTTCAATGTTCGGTATATTGGCTGCCTGATTGATATTTAACCAAGTCTGGATAAATGCCAACTCCTGACTGATTTGATCGAGCGCTTCGACATCACCACTAGAAATCAAGCGCTCACGCTCTGCTAACTTGAGTTCAAAATCTTTGCGCAGTACTTCAGTAAGCCGAACCTGATTTTCCAGACTGACTTCTGCGGCAAGTAAGGTATCGGTAAGCTGATTGACCAATGCTGCTGTATCGGAATCTGCCCATGCAAATTGGCTTAACAAAGGACTGCGTTCTGAAATACTAGGCGCTGTGCTTTTAAATTGCACTTGTTTGATTTCTTTGGCTTGCCATTTGAGTTGCGCTTGGGCAAGTAAATCAACTTGCTTTTCGAGATCAGCAGGGATGATGCTATTGATTACCGTATATTTTTCTCGTCCGTACTCATTGAGCTCGTAGCGCACCACTTGCTTGAGTTGTTCGTTTTCTTTTAAAGCTGGAATCACAAAAGTTGTTTCATAGGCCTTTGATGCCCCTTCAAGCTGAATGCTTAAGCGAAAACTCCCTTTTTCTGGTAGAACAATGAGGTAGGCGCCATTATCGTCGCTGAGAAACGGGCCAAATTGTGTTTCGGTATTGAGATCTGTGAAACTTAGGCTTGCTTTTAACTGTTTGTTATCGTTTTGGTTACTGAAGGTTCCGGCAAAAACGAATGGTGTTTGTTTTTCTTGATCAAGGGCCAAACTATAAATTTCACAACGACCAGCCTGACTAGCTCGGTTACTTGAAAAATAGACTTGACCACGCGATCTGTCCATTACAAATAGTAAATCATCGTCAGGGCTTGCATAAGGATAAGGTAAGCGTTCGAGCGTACTGCTCTTACCTGTTTGCAGATCAAGTTGCGCCTTAAAAATGTCATAACCACCAATACTGTTGGTTTCAGAACTGAAATAAAGTGTCTGGCTTTCTTCGTCATAAAAGCCAAATGCCTCATTTTTTGAAGAATTGACCTCCCCTTCTATCTTGATGAGCTTCGCCCAATTGTTGGCTGCATCTTTTTTCTGGATGTATAAATCGAGTTGTCCGCTGCCATCGTCAAGGGCCAAAATTCTGTATTTCATCGCTCGGCGATAACAGTATATTGGAACATTGCCTTTTTTGGCGTTGTACTTCGGTAGCACTTCTGCTGCTTCGTAAATACTATAGCCTTCTTCGGCGAATGGATACTGGGTGTAAAACTTATTGCGTTCGACTTCTTTGGTGCTGAGAAACGGTAAGGTCTGGAAATTCTTGAGCTCCAAAACACCGCGTTCACATTGCTTGATCAATTCAGTGATGGGGTAAGTATCTTTTTGGTTGGCGCTTAGTTTTTCGTATTGCTGATAAGCACTGATGGCTTTTTGAAAAAAATATTGATGCTGAAAAATGCGCCCACGGTAGTAATACACCAACGGATCACAGGGCAGTTGATTGGCAATTATGAGGTCGAAATACTTGGCGGCATCGTTCTGATTAGCCACCTCATACAAGCAGTGACCGTATCTAAAATTGAAGTCTGGATTGAGCTGATCTTTAGCTAAAAGTTGCCGGTAGGCAGGCAATGCACTTGCAAAATCTTTTTTGGAGTAGCTTAAGGATGCTTCCTTTTCAAGCATGGCCTGATTTTGGCCAAAAGCAAAGTGCTGAAGACCAATGAACAGGACGATGAAAAAAGTAAAGTATATTTTTTGCAGCAAATTCAGTAAGCTAAACGCTTTACTTACGATTTTTTTGCAAAAAGGTTCATGCGATTTTCGGTCTTGTTTCGGAGGCGTTCGATGTTCTTGCGATGTGCCCAAATAACAGATACGCCTAAAATAATGGTAAAGACAATCATGATGCGGGTATCATCGTGCACGAAATAATATGAAACGAGCGGAAAACAAAGGGCTGCTATTATGGACCCAAGTGATACGTATCCACTGCTGATAAAAACAAGTAAAAAGATCGCTAAGCAGACGGCTGCAGCTGGCGGATTGATCCCGATAATGACTCCGAGAGAAGTAGCAACACCCTTCCCTCCTCTGAACTGCGCAAAAACCGGGAAAACATGCCCAAAAACCGCAAAAAATGCCGCCGTAAGTTGTAAGATCAAAAACTCATCTTTATAGCCGGCAAACCAACACGATGCAAAGAAATACGGCAGACAGCTGGCAATTGACCCCTTAGCGACATCGACTAATAGAACCAACCAACCGTAGCGCTTACCAAGTACTCTGAAAGTATTTGTAGCGCCTGCGTTCTTGCTGCCGTGCTCTCGGATATCGATGCCTTTGAAGTATTTTCCGACCCAAACTGCGCTCGGAATTGAACCGAGTAAATAGGATAAAATAATAATCAAAAAGAGTAATTCCATGCTATTTGTTCAATAAATAGGAGCGTAATTTAGCTAAAATTGCTGAAGCAGCAGTCTCATCAATTGGCTCATACTTAAAGTTTTTTGACTGACGTTTTTCAGCTTTGATATTTTCAATAGCGCCAAGCACTGCTTTATCAGAACTGTAAAAAGAGAGCAAACCATCTTTTTTGTCTTGCTCATAAGACAACACATAGCGCGTATTATCAAAGGTTTGAAGCTCCCAAATAAGACTCGGATTGCATTGATCTGAGAAGCATTGCACATAACATTGCGTCAGTTCAACCGGCTGATTGATGGCTTGGCCGTTGATGCTAATTAAACCAACGGTTTGTGAGGTAGCAATAAGGCCTTTGTCGTTCTTTTTAGATGTCGGTTTGTCGCTGCCAAAACTTTCTAAAACAAGCCCGCTTAGAATAAATGTTTGTTGTAAACCAGCGGGCATTTTTTTGAGTTTCTCTTCGTCGAAATCTTTGAACACTTCTTGTGCTTCCTTGGCATTTGACCAATATGAAAGGCTATTTCTTAGGCCATAGATTGGTTTTTTCATCCCCCACTCCGTTGCATTTTCAGAGGCTTTGAATTGATCGGCCATGGTATTGAGAATGCTGTTGTCTAGAGGAATTTGAACCTTGGCATTGGCGCTGATCCTGGTTTTATTGAGATTGCGATCGTAGGCTATTTTTCCGTAGAGGTCCACTTTAAATTCGCCCGTTTCAATTCCTAAATTGATGGCACCATAACCAGCCAACTCACAAGTCTCGGCATCGAGCACCAGTAGATTTGACAAGGAGTCTGTTCTTTCCAGACGCGCTTTGCTGCCCAGTTCAAATTGCTTGCGTTCCACGTTATATTGAATGTAGCCAGCAGCACTGAAAACACTAGGATCTTGCGGCCCTTCCTTCACCGACAAGAAGGCAGGGTAAATGCGCAAGCTATCTTTGCGTTCAGTTTCGCGCCAGACAAAACCAACAGCCAAATTTCTACCCATGGCATCTTTGGGGCTATCGGAGATTGGAATCTGGATTTGCTTGGCTAAGACCGTATCTTTGAAGCTCATCCAAGATTTGTTATACTGACAAGGGTGTGCCAATTTGGTAGAACCATCTAACATGAGGCCTGGGTGGCTTGCCTCTACTCGAACCTTTCCAAAATATGCAAATTCAGGACTTAATTGGAAACTAGTTTTTTCAGGGACGAGACCTTCAGCAATTGTTTTGGTTTGTTCATAGGCTATTTTAGCCATTTGAATGGTTGTTCGGACTGAATCGCGGTCATAGTACGGGTATAAACCATTACCGTTGTAGGCAAAACGTCCTGCAATTTGAATGTTGGCCTGCTCAAAACTGTGAAACTTGGTGATGTAATTGGCTAATACACGCGCATTTTTCAGAGAATCCATGGCAGCGGCCTTTCGAATCCTTACACGCGAAGAGTCTGGGAAAATTCTGGCATCTCCTACCTGAATAAAATCAACAGCATCGCAAACAATCAGCTGGGTTTTGAGGTCATACTTTGCACTCAGCGATTTAAATTGCAGCGAGTCTTGCTTAACGGCTGTTGAGTAGAAATTATTTTTTGTGAGGTCAGCTCCACTTTCAAAAGTTGTTTCTCCTCCTTTGTTTTTCTTGAAATCAAGTGTTTCAGCGTCCATAAACCAATTGAACTTATCCATTTGGCAATAATATTCATTGGCCGGAAACATGATGCGCTTGGTACCATTAGAAATAAATTCACCGACACGCGTTTCAAAACTGAGGTGGGCTTTCATTTCATCAGACTGAATTGCCAATGGGTTTTCACCATAACTAGAGAAGCGGTTTCTGAGCGCGAAGGCAGCATTATCTGATCGTACATCTAGGTCGGTAAACTGAAAATCTTGGGCCGTGAGTTGGGCATCTTTGTAGAAAAATGCGCCTTTGCCGGTCATACCTTTCTGATTGATCGTGATTTCACCATCCAATGCAGCATTCTCTGCAAAGAGGGTCAGTAATTCATCGCCATAACTCGCAATTTTCATGCTCACCTTCTTGGGCTGATAACTCATGTAGGCTTTTTGGGCTGAAGCAACCGGATAACGCACGCCAGCACTGCGCACCGGAGCAGAAAATTGCACCAATCCGATGGCTGAATCTGGTAAGAAGGTTAATTTCTTAGAAATGGCTGTCGTATGTAAAAATTCAATGGTGCCAGATCCTTGCAAACCATTATTAGACAAGTAAATTTGATTTTTGTAGCGAGAACTGGTTTCGTAAAACGCTAATCCTTCGGTAGGCGCAGCTGTAATAAAACCAAACGAGTAGTCATTCATGATGCGGATAGGCTCATTGAGTCTTGGGAAAATGCCCGCAGAAACTAATTGTCCGTTAAGTTGAAGACTTTGCTCTGAAAAATTATCTAGACTGTCCAATTCAAATACCGCTAGCTCGTAATAAAAACGCGTGCTGTCATAGGCTCCTTTTAAAATTTGCTTGTCGTTGTAATACACAAAAGACGGCGCTACAGTTGATAAATACGGAAAGCGTCCGTTTGAGGCAACCTTACCCGACTTATTTGATGGTAAATCAATATGAACTGTTCCTCTGATGCCTTTAATGGCGCTTAGCATTTCAATTGAGCTAGTACCATCTTCTTTTCTCAGTGGCTTGACGCGTAATTTCGTTTCTTGGGTTGTGTACAGGTTGACCAAGAAGTTGTCATATTCGAACTTAGCTTGCTTGCTGTAAATTTCACATTTTCCGGCTTGTAATAGACCTGAAAAGACGATGTCTCTATTTTGTAAAAGCGTCACAAGCGTTGTGTCTGGGAAGATCCTTACTTGTTGAGATGCCGAAAGCACTATTTGCTGTACCTCACGGATATACATCACTTGTTGATCAAGTTGGATATTCGCATAGGCCTGCTCTTTGGACTTTCTGAGGTCACTTTCAATGCGCAAATTATCAAAGTCACTGGTTCCTTGACTTGCTGCGGCATAAGCCAACAATTTCGGGCTCAAAAGCCATTTTTTCTGTTTCGGATCTGCAATTAAAAACCCTGCTGCAGCTAAGTCTACAAAAAGTGGTTTGACCTGATCGATGGTCTTTTTAAGTGCATTGGCTAATTCGCCCTCTGTGAAAAGTGTTTTGCCTTGCGCAGTCGCTAAGCCCGCTAACTGAATAAACGGATGCTGCCCACCTACCCCTGAAAATTTTCCATAAAGACTTGCATCGAAGTAATCCATCGACTCAAAGCGCGCGGTTTTTCGTTCCTGAGCTGTACCCACGTCAAAAGTATAGTAAGGTTCTGGGCTGCCTTTTTTCCAGTTCAGGATAGGCGCATAACAATACACTTTAAAATAATTATCGATAAAAGGAAAGTAATCTGTGCCTTTTTGACTTGCTGCCAAACGCAAAAGCTGTTGTGATTCATCGAAAGTGAAAAAACACTGCTGAATACTGATCGAGTCACCGTTTTTATAGCGCATTACGGCCTTGGCATCTCTGGCTAAAATTTGTTTTGGACTCATTTCAAAGCCATCTGCACTAATTTCAAACAAGGGTTTGCTTCCTCTTTTGAAAATAAGTTTAGCCGGATTGTTTGCGGTTCCTTTTCCTGAAAAATCTGGGCCATTGAGCGCAAAACTACCTTCGTAGTCAATTTGGTCTCGGAGATTTGCTATTTTCAGACGCTGCTCATAAGAACTAAACTTTGGTGCAGCTTCGTTTTCCGTTAAATCAATGTAGGTAAGATCTGTTAATTTACCCCAAATTGGGGTGCTAAAATAAGGCGTGGTTAGGGCCACGGAGTCTGCTTTTAGTTTGGCTGTATTGAAATCACATTTGTAGTTTTTCAGTACTGCATACGTTTCATTCTTGGCCAAGCCTGCCTTTTCCCAGGTAATGGTTCCAGCTTTCCCGACCCATTTTTTAGTTTGCACATCGAAAAGACCTGAAGTTTGGTACACTACAATTGAATCTTGGTTACCGTCCTTGTTGAAATAAAAACATTTCAGATTGACATTTTGTAACTGAAGTTGCAAGCTTTTGCCACTTTGCCAGGCAACGGTGCCACCACTAGAAGTCCAGCGAAAGTTTGCCTCTTTGTAAAAAGAAAAATCTCGGAAAAAATCTACTGAAAAAAGCAAAAAATTCGTGAGTTTTTCATCGGGTTCTGTAGAGTAGTCATTGACAAACTGCTGCCAAGGACTCGCTAAATCAGCACTTACCTTTTTCTCGATGAGTAGGATGCTTGCTTGCAAATAAGCATAAATATCTGGGTAAACTGGCACCTCCTTTTTTTGCAGCTGATTGCAGTTGTCTACCAATTTCTTGAACTGGGTTTCATTGAGCAAAGAACCTTTGATTTGCTGGGAAAAATCACCTTTTAAGTAGCTTTGAGCAGCTTCGTCGGTAACCATTTGCTGCCAAGTCTTGACAAATTGAACGCGTTCATTTGGAAAGGATTGTGCCCTTAAAACAAAAGCACTGCTTAGCGCAAGTATCAAGGTGCATACTAAATTTCTTTTCATTGCTTGATGAATTTAAGAACCGCCCAATTTTCGCGATCCAGTGTTTGTTGATGTTGCAAACCTAATTGGGCTGCTGCTGCAATCAGGTCTGGTGCATCTGTAGTGAAAAAGCCAGATAGCAAAAGCACCGCATTTGGCAACATCACTGCCGCATATAACGACAATTGTGACAATAGTACGTTTTTGTTGATATTGGCTAATATGAGGTCATAGGGCTGTTCGCCGATGGCCTCAGCTCCTCCATGAATGGCCTCAATTTTAGATGCGCCATTGAGTGCAATATTTTCAAGGATATTTTCAGCAGACCAGGCTTCAATTTCAATGGCACGAATTTCTTGAGCACCTAATTTCTCAGCGAGCAACGAAAGCACACCTGTACCCGCACCCATATCTAAAACGCGCTTGCCTTTGAAATCGAGTTCAAACATGGTTTGGCAAATCAGGTGAGTGGTTTGATGATGCCCTGTTCCAAAGCTCATTTTGGGTAAAATCACGAGTTCCATGCCATTAAAAGGCTCAAGCTCGTGAAATGGCGCCACAATGCGCAGTTCTTCACCAACATACACAGGCTCAAATTGAGATTCCCAATTGGCATTCCAGTTTTGCTGCGCTAATAATGTAAGGTGAAAGCCATCTATTACTGGAGCAACTTGTTGTTGTTCGGTAAGCAAAGCTTGTAAAGCATGACCGTCGTAGTCTGCTTCAGGAATATAGGCTTTCAAGTGCGGCGCTTCTTCCACAAAACTTTCAAAACCAATTTCAGCCAAGTAGGCCACAAAGATGTCACTCCAATTTTCAAAATCGTTGAGCGCGATGCGTAATTCGTAATAATTCATATTAAAGTTGCTCCCATAATTGATGAAAAACCTCTGGATCTAAAGAAGCGCCGCCTACTAGCGCACCCGAAACTTCTGGGCAAGCAAAAATAGTGGCCGCATTTTCCGGATTCACGCTACCGCCATACAAAATGGGCACAGCTGCGGCTTCGCTGCCAAATAGTTCTTGTAGCAAACTTCTGATAAAAGCATGCATTTCGGTAATTTGTTCGGCATTCGCATGAAGACCTGTACCGATAGCCCAGATGGGCTCGTATGCAATACAGAGCAAAGATATTTTTGCAGCATCTAGTGACAACAAAGCTGATTTCAATTGTTGTTCGATAAAATTCAAGTGTGTCCCACCCTCTCGTTGCAGCAGATTTTCACCACAACATAAAATGAATGATAAATCTCTATCAGCAGCAGCTTTTACTTTTTGTGAAATACAGGCGTTGTCTTCATGAAAAAGCTCACGGCGCTCTGAATGACCTATTAAGACTGACGAACTTCCAACACTAGAAAGCTGTTCTAGGGAAAGCTCTCCGGTAAAAGCACCTGATGTCTCGTGATAAAAATTTTGGGCACCGACATGACTAACGTTTTGTTGCAACATCGGAATGAATAAAGCACTGGGGTAAACCCGTACTTCTTTGGTATCGGATTGCCAATTGTAACCTTTGAATGCTTTGACCCAAAGTTCAACTTCAGGCAAGGTTAAATTCATTTTCCAATTGGCCGCAAGGATCTTATTTCGCATGAAACGAAAATAAGTGTTTTATCAGCGCAACTTTTGTTTTTGCAATTGGGTTTTCAAGTCTTCTTTGTTGAAAGCTTGAGGGCCTTCCGGACTATGGTAAAATTTAACCACATTTCCGTTCCATAAATAAGCAACACCAGGCACATCGCGATTACCGCCCAACACACCCCAGAACTCAATGATATCTAGCGTCTTGAAATTAAATGAGGCACCTGCAAACTTGAAAAAGTCAGGGATTTCTTCTGCAGCTTCATCCATAAATAGAATTTGAAGCTCAGGAAAATCAGGGATGCTATTTTTCATAGCAACCAATTGCTTGGCAGTAGCTCGGCAATGATCACAACTTGGCGCAAAGAAACAAAGGAGTTTTTTGCCCTCATTGATGTTGGCGAAATACTTTTCATAACCCGATTTTTTGGGTTTAGGCCCCATATCTTTAGGTTTTTTAACCTTCCCTGCAGTATCTGCTACAACACCGGAAGTCTTGAGCGCTTTTGGATCTTGAGTTTGACTGACATCTGTGGCTGTATTTATAGCTGTTGCTTGCTCGACAACAGGAGTTGGTGTCTGAACAACTGTTGCGGCTTTGTAGGTCGGGATGAAAATAAACATCAGGAGCATGCACAAACTCAAGACTGTAGACAGAAACCAGATGTTTGATTTCTCGGGGAGCTGCGCCCCATAGCGCTTCCATAAGATGAGCAAGAGCCCAATAGAGAGCACGTTTTTAAGAATGGCTTCTAAAGGTGTCATCGGAAGCAAGGCGCCAAAACAACCGCAATTTCCTTTGTTGCCTGAAACCGCCATTTGAATGCTGAGATGCACAACAAAAACGCCGAGCATTAAAACTACCGATGGAATGACCCATTTTTTGAGATCAAAAGGGAAAAGCAATAGCAAACCTAGGCCAAATTCAATTCCGATAAGGGATCTTGAAAAGATTTTTGCGAGTTCCGTATTGAAACCTAACGGGTACAATTGCTTCACTTCAAACATAGAAATGGTGCCATAGGCAGACGGATCGGGATAAATTTTTCCGTAGGCAGATACTAAAAACAAACCGGCAATGATAATGCGGATGCTCCAAGGGAGGTAACGTTCAATGTTTTGCATGTGCGAAGTTTTATAAGAACGAAAATAAAGGGTTGGCTGCAAGCTCATTAGACTTTAACAGCGTCTTAACAATTCCCCAAATGAATGAGTGCAAACACGCTGTAATTGAGCATGTCGAAATAATTACCCTCTACCCCTTCAGAAATCTTGGTTTGACCTGCGTTGTCTTCGATTTGCTTGATGCGCAAAATTTTACTTAAAATTAAATCGGTTAAGGAGCTCACGCGCATGTCTCGCCAGGCCTCGCCGTAGTCGTGATTTTTGCGCTCCATGAGTGCTTTTGCTTCGGCAGCAATATGATCATAGTGTGCGATGGCCTCAGTTGGCGTCATGTCGTCTTGAAGACCAGCCGGTGTTCGGACCTGAATAATGGCCATGATGCAATAATTCACGATTGCTTGAAAGGCGTCTTCAAAGGGCTCGTCTACTTGACTTGCACCCGCTTCTTGAATGGTGCGGATGCGCTGCGCTTTAATAAATAATTGATCGGTGAGCGAGCTCGGACGGAGAATGCGCCAAGAAAGACCGTAGTCGTGAGTCTTTTTTTCGAAAATCTCTCGACAAATAGTCATTACATTTGTGTATTGTAATTGTGTTTGTGTCATGAATCAGGGTAAGGAACTGGGTGCTATTTTTCATAGAAGTCGCTTTTTGAATATCAAAGGGCAACTTTATGATTTTGCACAACCAAAGATAATGGGAATTTTGAACATGACGCCCGATTCCTTTTATAAAGAAAGTCGTGTTTCTGAAGAGCCCTTGCTGCTAGAGCGTGCGCGCACCATGATTGAACAAGGCTGCACTATTTTAGACATCGGCGCAAGCTCTACAAGACCCGGTGCGGCTATCCTGAGTGCACAAGAAGAAATTGATCGATTAGGCAATAGTATCAGTGTACTCAAAAAAGCGTTTCCGGACGTATTACTTTCCCTAGACACCTACCACGCAACTGTTGCTCAATTCGGTATCAATGAAGGTTGCGACCTCATCAATGACATTTCTGCTGGCCAATTTGACTCAGAATTATGGACGGTTGTTGCCCATGCGAAAATTCCTTATATCCTGACTTATAACCGAGCTGAGCAAACCAATGAAGCTAGAAGCTTTGTGGCTCGAAAAGGCGTCATTGCCGATGCACTGTCTTTTCTTTCTGAAAAACTTGAGCAATTGAAGCGCAAAGGAATTACCGACGTACTGATTGACCCAGGTTTTGGCTTCGGAAAAACTTTGGAAGAAAATCATCAATTACTCAGACAACTTGAGCACTTACATGTTTTAGGCTGCCCTTTATTAATTGGTGTCTCTAGAAAATCTATGATTACTAAAAAACTGAATGTCAGCACAGAAGAAGCCTTAAACGGCACTAGTATTTTAAATACCGTTGCTTACGTCAAGGGGGCAGCCGTATTTCGTGTTCATGACGCAGCAGCCACGCAAGAATTGATTACACTGCTTGGGAAGGAATAATCACTGTAATTGAAACTTTTTTACGTACTTTCGTATTATTGTACAACTTTAACAAGCGTATGAAAGCTTTATCCTTTATTCTATTCAGCTGCCTTGGGCTCCTTTCCTATGCTCAGGCACCCAGTGCAAACTTCACCATTTCAGATTCAGACAACAATCTTTGCGAAGGAGACTGCATCTTTTTAGTTAACAATTCTACCGGAGATGGCCTTGTTTACACTTGGCAATTTGAAGGTGGTACTCCTTCGACCTATATTGGTCAAAATCCTGGTCAAGTTTGCTTCAATGCAGCAAGCACCATGAGCCCTTACCAAATTACGCTTACAGCTACCAACGCTCAAGGTGCGGTAAGCACTATTTCACAGTTTGTTACGGTTATGCCGATGCCAACACTAACAAGCACTATCTCCGATACTTTAGGAGGTGCATACGTTGTGATTCCAGACACCACAATTGACATGTTCCAAGAAGCTTATTTGTATGCAGAAGGTGCTCCAGTGGGTGGCAACCTCACTTGGTACCCTAGCGGAGTTGCTGCAGATAGCATCCCTGGTTGTATCACTTGCTTTGCCGGTGACTCACTTACTGTTACTCCATTCTACACCACTAATTATGTCATTCAGTATGGCTTAGATGGTTGCTATGCTTACGACACTGTTTTGGTAAGCGTCAATTTTGCCAACCAAGTTAAAATTGAATTACCAAATTCTTTCTCTCCAAACGGCGATGGTGAAAACGATTACTTCCGCGTTTTGACCAACGTTGACGAAGATGGAAATTTCGCTAACGGATTTGACGAAGGTGGTGCACTCGCTGAAATTGACCTTCGCGTATTTAACCGTTACGGACAACAAGTTTTCAGAACGACAGATGTTCACGAAGGATGGGATGGCACACTCAAAGGAAAGCCAATGAACCCAGCTACCTACACTTATATTTTAAACTTCCGCACAATCGATGGCCGCTCTGGCACTCGTAAAGGAAACGTGACACTATTCAGATAAGCACATGAAAAGTAAATTCATTCTTTCAATTACAGCATTACTTGCTTTTAGCGCCAATGCTCAGCACGACCGCCTCATTTCAAATTGGTCGCAATCTGCAGTTATTTACAACCCAGCAGCCGTGGCTACAGGTCAAAACGACATGAGCTTCTTTGCCAATCACCGTTCGCAATGGCTTACAGTTCCTGATATGGGAGTGGGCATGCGCACAAACTTTGTCAATGGAGAATTCAAAGTCAAAGAAAGCGGAAGCATGGGCAATGTCAACTCATTTGGTATGGGCTTTAGTGTACTTTCTGACCAAACGGGTACTGCAAACCTTACTACCCTTAGCGTATCTATTCCGATCAATTATACAATTGGACTAGATCGCCGCAACAAACTCAGCATCGGTATGTCGCCTGGTTTTATTCAGCAATCTTCTGATCGCGGATCGCAAACCTGGGAAAACCAATGGGATGGCAACATCTTCAATCCTGCAACTGGTGTCGAGACCAGCATCAATGGCAGTTATGCTACTATGGACCTCGGGGCTGGTGTATATTTTCAACACCAACTGAAAACGCGTTCTACCCTATATTTCGGTTATGCAGTAAACCACCTTGTTAAACCTAGAATGGCGTGGTCCTTCACCGGAGACAAAATGTACATGCAAATGGTACTACAAGGAGGCGCTGATTTAGAAACCCGCAACAAAGACCTCAGAATTCAGCCAAATGTCATTTTCTTCAAAACAGGAAAGACAAATAGCCTAACTGCTGGTGTTACTTTTGAAAATACAATCAAAGAAGGGTCAAAAATTACGGGTATCAACAAATCAAATTGCGTAAACTACGGTGTTTACTACCGTCATAAAGATGCAGTTGTTGCGACATTCGGAATGAAAGTTGACCGCTTCCGTTTTGGTGTTTCATTTGATGCGAATACATCAAGACTCAACCAAGCAACTGGTGGAATTGGTGGAGCTGAAATTTATTTCAAAGCACTTGTGAACTACAAAAAGTTCAACTCAAGATCCAGAATCAAGTAAGACAAACTTACCTCATTCTATCCCGTTTCAACAGAGACGGGATTTTTTTTGCCCTTGCCATATTGATTTGAAAAAATTGCATAGTTGCATTTTTGAGTCGTTGCGGCATCCGAGGCATTGCTCTTGAATAGCTATTATTAGATTGGTCTTGCGCATTTATTCCAATGACCTTACCACAGAAATTATCCTCGGTAATGAGCTCATCTCTGCGCAAGTTCGCATCACCCCGCGTATAAATAGTGTAGGCTCCGTTTCGCTGAATTTCCTCTATTCTATGTACTACAAAGTGTTCTGCTCTTGTAAATGCAATCAAATCACCGGGTTGTAACTCAGACAATTCCACTTTTGAAATACTAATAGAAGTACCTGGTTTAATAGTTGGCCACATGCTCCAACCTTTTGCGGTAATGTCGACAACTTTTCCTTCTTGCAGGGAAGTAAGTATCCATTCAAACCAGAAATGAGGCGTTTGTTTTGACATCTTGAAGCCGTAAACTTACAAAAGAATGCTTAATTTTACATATGCAGCAAAATCAGCACATCCAAGAAATCCAAGCCCAAGCGGCTCATTTTGTATGTAAAGAAGTAGGTTCTGAAATTTTATTAGTTCCACTTCGCGACAACGTCGCCGATTTCAATCAGTACCTTACCCTCAATGAACTTGGTAGTTTCATCTACAAACTCATCACTAACGGCAAGCGCTATGAGGATATCCTTTCGGAAATTCTTGCTCAATATGAAATAGATGACACACAAGCACGTCAAGATTTAAGCGCATTTATCGACCAGCTGTACCAATATACCATTGGCCATGCCTAAAGTTCAACTTTCGGTAGGCGGCTTTGTTTTTGACATCTCGGCACAAGTGCCGTTGCAAATAGAAGAAGGTTATCTTCCTTTTTTAAGCGAAGGGCAAACACCTGATGTTCAGATTCGTTGTTATGCGGGTGCACCTGAAAATTTCGTCAAACCCGACATTAAATACCAAGCTCAAGCACCTGAAGGCGTGCTCTGGGAAGTCAACCAAGGCCCAGAAAAGACGTGCATTTTGGTCTACAACCCCGAGAACCTCTCACAATTGCAACAAATTGCCTATTGGTCTGAAAAGGAGCGCAGCTGGGATATTTATGTCTTGTTAGCAGAAGGAGATGGCATCAACCCACTCGCCTACCCTTTAGGTCCGCTTATTTGGTACTTCTTGAGCACCATTGAAGACGTGCTCATGATTCA
>JACCDU010866321.1_pt1 | contig 29023 bp, 22 predicted proteins | sample 7446081 | NCBI WGS metagenome assembly JACCDU01 (sample SAMN15323447, study PRJNA562643) | freshwater metagenome | isolation source: river surface water | place: USA:Blue River Watershed | collected 2017-08-17
AGAGGGCATCGAAAATGCAACCGAGTTCACAACTCAACTCACAGACATGAGTGGCAAGGTGTACAGCCAAGCAATGCTCAGCAAGGAGCAACTAGAGGCAGAAAGCTTTGGGGAGCAACTTGCACCAGGTATGTACCTCATGACCCTTCGCCAAGGTGAGGAGTTGAGGGTGCTTAGAGTGGTGAAGAGATAAACCATAATTTAAGATTGAAAAGGCGCTCACATGGGCGCCTTTTCAATTTAATATGTATTTTTGGTCCTATTATGCATACCCGAGAACAGGTTTTAGAGATGCTTCAGTCTGAACTACAAATTCCAGACCTAAGTACTGATGTAGAATTTCGAGAGTTACCGCTTTGGTCCTCGCTTACGGCATTGCTTTTATTGTCTAGAATTAGGGAAGAGTTTAAAGTTGTCATTCATTCCTCTGACCTCTCCGGGCTCCTTACCATTCAAGATATTATTGATTTTATTCTCAAGTGAGTCTTCATTCAGTCAACGGCTTAGAAATTTGTGGAATTTTAGCTGGTTTACCGGCCTCAAAATGTGATCATTTATCACCTGAATCTATTTCAATTAATCCGAAGTTAAATGAGTTTGTGAATCAAACTGGCATTCGTTATCAGTTTAAAATATCAAATGGTAGTTCAATAGAAGTAGGATTTGCTCAATTAGGCCAAGAGCTACTGGAAATATTAGGTTGGGATAAAAATGATATTTCCATTTGCGCTGTAATTACTCAAACTTTCCAGCAACCGATTCCGGCTGTAGCAAATAGATTACATGCGCATCTTGAGTTAGGTACAAGTTGTGCTGCATTCGACATCAATAGTGGTTGTTCGGGCTTGGCATATGGCTTAGCAACAATTGGTGCTTTTTTGCAGACGCAGCTACCTCAACAACGTGGTAAAGCGCTACTTTTTATTGGAGATTATTCTAATGAACTTATTGATGAGCAGGACCAAGCTACAAAATATTTATTTTCTGATGTTTTAGCTGTCATTGGGCTTGAAATCCAAATGGATAAGACCCAACCTACCTTATTTAATTTAGAATCAGACGGAAAAGGAAAAGATGCAATCTATACTGAGCGTGTCAATGGCAATAATATCATGCGCTTGAATGGGCTGGATGTTTATCAATACTCAATGACGCATGTTCCAAGGCATTTGGTCACTTTTTTAACTACTTTTCATTTGAAACCAAAGTACATTATTTTGCATCAAGCAAATTTATTGATCAACCGGTCAATTGAAAAACAGGTAAATAGGCAAGATTCAAAATATTTAAATTCACTGGGTGAGTTTGGCAACGCTGGGTCCGCTAGCATTCCTCTCACTATGGCTCTACATCAGGAATTACTCAAAGGTGAAGATGTACTGATATGTGGTTTTGGGGTTGGATTTTCAGTTGGATCCGCTTTTATCCGTGTTGCTAAGGATTGCACCATGCAAATTAAAACAATGAACGATGTATGACTTACAAATAGTAATTCCAATATATAACTCCGCTAGCTCTATTCCAATGCTCGTGCAAGAATTAGATCAGTTGGGAGAGCAGTCAAAATTAAAGTTTGAGGTCATATTCATTGACGATAAAAGTCTAGATGCGTCTTTAAGGCTACTAGAAGAAGCGAAACCCTCCTTCCCGAGCCGTATTTATGCTTTATCTAAAAATATCGGACAACACAGTGCAACAGCTTTTGGTTTGGCGCAGTGCTCTGCACCATATGTCGTAACCATGGACGATGACTTACAGCACAATCCTCAGCATATTGCCTTGTTATACGAAGCAATATCCGAACATGATTTAGATTTAGTCTATGCCTGCTTCATAGAAAAACAACATCAGAAATGGAGAAATTTAGGTACAGCCTTACTCAAAAAAATATTTGAGAGCCAAAGTAAAAACTTTGAATACGTTACGGCATACCGAATCATGCATCAAAGATTGTACAAGCTATTTCAAAATTCCTTGAAGCCAATTGTATTTTTGGATGCCATACTATTGCAAAATACAGATCAAGTTGGGCATATTGAAATTCAACATCAAAAAAGACCTTTTGGTGAATCAACTTATTCAAAGGTTTCACTGCTAAGATTTGCATTGCGCATGCTCTTTTTACACTCAAGTTTGCCACTTAAATTGGTCACGAGATTTGGATTCGCTCTTACTTTATTGTCCTTTTTTGGGGTGATTTATTTTGTAATACAGAAATATACAACAGGCGCGCCGCTCGGCTTTACATCCTTAATTGTTGCAATCTTATTTTCTACGGGTATTATTTTGTGCACAATTGGTATAATAGGTGAATTCTTACGAAGAATCTGGCAAGAGCAACAAGGATATCAAGAAGTCATTGCAAGAAAGAAATAATGCGGCAATTTCATTTGGCTAAAATTGAAATGATACCCTTAACTGCTGCAAATTGTCATTTGGTAGTAGGGTGGAGAAACCATGAAAAAAATAGACTCGCTCATTCCAATTCTGAGCTAATTTCACTTGAGCAACAACAAGATTGGTTTGCTAAACAACCAATAGAGATAAATCAATACTGGCTTTTTAAATGCGACGATGCTTGGTTAGGTATGACGCACCTTTCCGAGATCAACCGTTATGAAAAAACTGCTCATATTGGCATCTTGATGAACCCTGTATTTTTTGGAAGTGGACTTAGTTTTAGTTTGTCTTATCTTACCTTGAAATATGCTTTTGAGCAAGAAGGATTCAATTTGCTTTTTGCAAAATTGAAGAAAGACAACATGGAGGCCTATAGGTATAATCAAATATTGGGATTTGAATTTCTGAGGACACATCACGACCCTCACTTTGAACTCTTCCAGCTCAAAAAAGCAAATTACTATAACAGTTTAGAAGATTGGTTACCGTTAATTAATTAGCGCTGAAGTATGCGCCAACGTATTTCTTGCAGGTATTCGGTTAATTTTTTTCTCCAAGATTTCCCTGATAATTCGATGTATTCCTTCAAAAAAATAGATGGGTTCAAGCCCCAATTGATAAATTGTCTCCATTTTGGAAACGAACCGTACGGAAAATGCTTCAAATCAAAAAGAGGTGCAATTTGAGGCCTTATCTTTTGCTCATAAGTGAAGCGATTGTGTCGGTAATAGTCGTTATCCCGATTGACAAGTACTTCTAATCCAAAATGTATTGTAAGATGCTTGTCAAGTAGCCAAATTGGCTTTTTTGCATAAGCTGCGATTTGATGAACAAATGCCACTTCAAAGAAAGAAATCCCCAAACATATTTCTTTGAAATCAAATTTCAATAAAAGTTCTGGTGAAAATGCAAAACAATCAAAGCCTGGATGAGACCTTCCTAATTCTGCATAGGCGTTTGATAACGATTCATCATCTAATAAATTGAAAGTAACCCTGCGCCGATTCACACAGATGGCATCATGCCCCTGAAGATGATATTGTTGAATAACTTCGTAAAAAAAAGGCAGGACAACAATATCCATATTCGTATAAATGAGCAGGTCATATTGATTTGCAATGATCTTGACTTCTTCGAGTATATCTTGGAAAATAGGTAGTTTCCGGGTTGTTAATTTGGGGTTGACTTCACCAATACTTCGTCGAAGTTGGCCGAGTTTGATAAATCCCGAAGGTACTATGTAGTCGTCTTCCCCAAAATTTACATGAAAAAGGTCAATTTCAATATCTGAGGAGGGATAATTTTGTGCTATTTGCAAAGACTCAAAGGTCTTTTGCTGTATCTTGTAAAAGTCTGAATCTTCCTCTACCTTTACGGGGTTAATAAAATGGGCTATTCGCATCATAAATGAAAAAGATTCCTTTTAACTCTTTTCTCAAACTAAATTACGCGAAATCTTTCGACGAGCTCTTCTCTGATTACAATAATTTCCGAAACAAAACATTTTCGAATCGCTGCCTTGAAATACTTCAACCCGACTTTCCAGATTCAGATCTTTTCTTAACTCATTCGGCAACAGGCGCGCTTGAAATGATCGCATTGCTGATTGACATTAAGCCAGGGGACGAAATTATTTTACCTTCCTTTACCTTTGTTTCAACCGCGAACGCATTTGTGAATAGGGGAGCGGTTCCTGTCTTTATAGATATTCGAGAAGAAGATTTTAATATTGACCCTACCTTAGTCGAGCAAGCAATCACAGCCAAAACCAAAGCCATCATCGCTGTTCACTACGCTGGCAATGCGTGTAAGATGGATCAATTAATGGAAATTGCCACTCGTCATCATTTATTTTTGATCGAAGATGCTGCAATGGGCTTTGGCTGTGAATTGAATGGTAAAAGCTTGGGCTCAATTGGGCATTTCGGTGTAATTAGTTTTGATATCACCAAGCAGATTACATCCGTTCAAGGTGGATTGTGTATCATCAACGACGATAAGTTCAAAAAACGAGCAGCCAATGTATATCATATTGGCACGAATCGCATAGACTTTCAAAATGGCAATACCCCCTATTACGAATGGGTAGATGTAGGGTCTAAGTTTCAGATGAATGAGTTGGGAGCAGTTGTTTTGTATGAGCAGTTGAGAAACTTCGAAAAAATTAGAAAGTCGTTAGATGAACAATTTGAAGAGCTCTACAATACAATAAAGGAGGCCGACCTTGATCGATATCTACCCATTGTTTTAAGAAAAAAGGAAAATTGGCCAAGGTTCAAACATTCATTTTATCTAATCCTCGATAGCGAAGCACAACGAAATCAATGGATTGCACTTTTTCAAAAACATGGACTTGAAGCTTTCTTTCATTACATGCCCCTTCATCAAGCGAGATTCAATAATTCTGTTTCGTGCAATTTATGCGTTTCAGATAGGGTTGCTGCTTGTGTGATTCGTTTTCCTTTTTATGTTCATTCTGAGTTGGTTCCGGTGATTCAACGAATTTTGAAAAATGAATACATTGATGGTCTATTCACGAAACTTAATTAAACGCAGGTAAAAAAGTGGTTTTGCCGCAGAAAAAATTTGAAGATCAATGCAAGAAATCAATTCTAAGCCTGACTCCCTCGATGTCTATCTTCGAAAGATATGGCAAAATCGTTTCATACTGATTGTTTTTGTTAAAAGAGATCTTAAAATAAAGTATGCTCAAACGCTTTTAGGGGTGGCATGGACACTTGTATATCCAGCGACAGCGATCTTGATTTACACCGTCTTTTTTTCATATATTTTACATATTGAGTCAAAGTATCCTTATGTGCTTTTTGTGCTGAGTGGCGTATTATGCTGGGGCATCTTTAGTTTTGTTTTTAATCAAGCGGGCACAGCACTTCATCATTCCGGTGAAATGGCTCGAAAAATGCAATTCCCCAAAATTTTAATTCCACTTTCTAAAAGTATTTTAGCATTAGTGGAATTCATATTTTCCTTCCTTCTATTTATTTTACTAATACTGATTTTTAAGATGCCATTTTCTTTGAAATGGATGCTATTTCCTTTGGCTATTATTCCGGTATTTTTTGCCGCTTTAGGAGTAGCGCTATTAATGAGTGCGGGAAGTTTAAAGAAAAGGGACTTATTGAATATTATTCCATTTATAGTTAATTTTAGTATATGGTTTACTCCAGTATTTTACCCAGTAAGTATTATCCCAAATCATTTCCATTTTTTATTGAATATGAACCCGATTACAAGCTCTATAAACTTGTTTAGAAACTTCTTTTTTAATGAGCCACTTGATGTTTATTCCTACCTTGGCTTTGGCTTCTCTTTAGTACTTTTCGTACTTGGGTTAATCTCCTTTAAATCCATTGAGGAAAAAATAAATGATACACTATGAGAAACATATTTGTCGACGAAATTCTTGAAAAAAAAATCAGAAAAGACGGCTACGTTAAAGTGCCCTTTATTAGCCCGGAAGAAGTAGCGCAACTCAAACAACTTTTTTTTGATACTTTGCCACAGAGTGGCGGTCAAATAACCTCCGAAGAAACAGGCGTTGCTGAAGCACATTTCATTACTTATGATTTCACTTTTATTGATAAAAACCCGGAGTATAAACGAAAGGTATTTGAGCTCATCTCGAAGTATTTCAAACCACACATGGACCGTATCTTAGCTGAATATAGGCCGATAATCGCAAATTATATTCGCAAACAATCCACAACTGGTGAGGTGCCACTTCATGAGAATTGGGCGTTTGCTGATGAAAAGATATGCACAACTGTTTCGATTTGGTGCCCCTTAGTAGATTCTACGATTGAAAATGGAACTTTGCAAGTTGTGCCAGGAAGCCACAAGCGTTTTGGTGAATACCGAGGGCCAATGGTGCCTTGGGAGCTAGAAAGTATCAAGCAAGAAATCATTGACAAACACTTGGTCCCCCTTGAAACCAAAGCAGGCGATTGCGTCATCCTCGACGACAGTATTGTACACTATTCAGCAATCAACCATACCAACGACCTCCGCTTGGCCATTCAACTGATTTGTGTTCCAAAGGAAATGGCGTCTATCCATTACTACATGGACTACCAAAATAATCCATCAGAAATTCAGGTTTTAGAAGTGAACGATGATTTTTACATGGAGTTCAACCCATGGAAAAAGCTAGAATCTCCGAAAGTGATTGCTAAAATTCCTTTCATAAATAAACAGTTGACTTCTGTAGAGTTTGTTCGCAAACTAGCCGGGCCAACCTACGAAGCAGCTCCGAAACTTAATTTTTGGCAGCGCCTCTTACAAAAACGCTATGCCTAAACAAATTCAAACAGCCAGGGCAGCCATTTTCAAAGATGCGCATCTGAGTAGAGCGTTTGAATTAAATGGATTTGTGGTGCTGCCACTCCTAAATGAGCAGGAGGTAGTGCAGCTTAGAGCGGGTTATCAAGCGGCGGCATTTAATCATCCCAATGGGTTTTATTCGACAAGTTTTAGTCCGAATGAAACGCTTAAAAAACAACTTTCCCAACAAATTGAACAAATTGTTGCCCCAAAAGCAAGCCAACTCTTTGAGGAATTTACGCCACTCGGGAGTTGCTACTTGTCCAAAGCTCCGGGCCCATCTGGGCAAATGCCCATACACCAAGACTGGACTGTCGTAGATGAAGCCGTTTACGATTCTTATACCATTTGGATCCCTTTGCAAGATGTCGATTCCAATAATGGCGCATTACAGGTTATTCCGGGTAGTCATCGATTTTCTACCGCACTTCGCTCACCATTTTTTGAGTCGGCGCTTTTAGATGTGGAGCCTGAGCTCCGCAAAGACTTGCAATTAATAGAGCTCAAAGCCGGAGAAGCCATCATTTTTAGCCAAGCGCTAATGCATGCCTCACCAGCAAATTCTGCTCAAACTCCAAGACTAGCAGTAACCTACGGTCTTATTCCAGCAGCAGCTGAGCTCTTATTTTATTATAGAAATCCACAGACGCAGGCCGCTGAAAAGTATAGTGTTCCAGCAAGTTTTTTTGAATTATACAACACTCAAATTGGTCAGAAACCTGCGCTAGGCACATTACTTGAATCGTTTTCTTATGTCATTAAGCCTTTAAGTCAATCTGACTACTGGCTCGCCAAATATCGTCATCAGCTTCAAAATTCAACATTCATGAAACCAATATTTAAAAATGCCGAACATCAAAGTTTTTTTGAACGAGAAGGCTATCTTATTCTTCCGCTGTTAACGGAAGATGAGGTTGCTGATCTTACCGCCTATTATCAGGGCTTGAATCTAAAAGATGAAAAAGGATATGGTTTTCATGTAAGTATGGATCAGTTAGACGAAACACGTTGCCGTGAGGTACGCGCTAAAATTTGGGAAACTATTTTGCCCAAAATGGATCAATATGTAGAGAATTATAAGGCTTTTGTGGCGAGTTATGTCGTCAAGGAAAGCAATCCAAAAGGAGTAGTACCCGCACATCAAGATTGGTCTTTTGTAGACAACGAGCAAGATGGATTTTGCTCCATTACTTGCTGGACTACCTTGGTAGATACCAACCTTGACAACGGTTGTATGGGTGTTATCAAAGGGAGTAATCGGTTTATGCAAAACTTCAGACCCTCGCCATCTCCTCAAACACCAGTGCCACTTAGCGAGCATATGTTTAGTATCTTTCCTTACCTCAATACAATTGAAATGAAGGCTGGTGAAACGCTCTTTTTTGACAACCGTACTTTTCATGCTTCGCCTCCCAACACAACTTCAAGTATGCGGCTTGCAGCTGGCGTCGGAATCACGCAAAAAGAGGCGCAGTTTGTGCATTATTTTCTCAAACCCGATGGTCAGAAAAACAAAGTGCTGAAGTATAAAGTTGATGAAGATTTCTTTCTAAAGTACGACAACGCGCGTCTATCTCAAATGTATGACAACGGTGAGCAAATTACCGATTATGAACTTCTCGATGAGTTGTCCTATACCTATGACGCTTATACTACAGCGGGCTTAACGACCTTGATCAAAGAAGCGGGTAATGCTTTTAATGTGCCCATGTGCGAAAAGCTGGCTGTTCTTTTTGATTACGATATGACAGGGACTCAAAAAGCAGCAACAAGCCAAGAAGAAAAACCCAGTGCTGAATTAGCTGAACCTACCGATACTCGGACTTTCTTTCAAATTTATACGCCCATAAACATTCTACGAGAAATCAAACATAAGTTATCTGGGAAATAAGCAAAAATTAGAAAAATCCATGTTATTTATAGATCTAGTTTTTATGTTTAATTAATAATAAAATATGGCTAAGGAAATTTTCAAATCTCAGGAACATCAAGAATTATTCGACCGCCAAGGCTTCATTGTCTTGCCTTTTCTAGACGTGCAAAAAATTGATCATTTGAATACTTTTTTTGATGAGTTACATCCACAACTTATTGACGATCATTTCGTGTCGGGTAGCTATAGTTCTGATTTTGAGTACAAAAAGAAGGCTAGCGATGAAATCGTTTCGGTTTTTCAGCAATCTTTTGATCGGTATTTTGTTGATTACATGCCTTTTGGTGGCGCATTTTTATACAAAACACCTGGGAGTCAGAGTGCTCTTGCACCTCATCAAGATTGGACTATTGTAGATGAAGTTAAAGACGTGGCCTTAAATTGTTGGGTGCCCTTGTGCGATATTACAATAAACAACGGTCCTTTGATGATTTTGCCAGGCAGTCATTACAGCAATCACCCTGTTTTACGAGCACCAACATTGCCATTCTTTTTTTCTAGTTATGAAAATTTGATTTTGCAAGAATTAGAACCTATTTTGGTTCCAGCTGGAACAGCAGTGATACTTAATCAAAGTGTTATTCATTACTCTCCAGCCAATACATCAGGCATCATTCGAAAGGCTATCACAGCAGGGGTAAAATCTGCCGGTGCCCAAATGCGTTTTCATTACCAGCCTCCAGGGGAAAACAAATTAGAAGTTTATGAACAAAATGATGATTTTTTAATTCGGTTTGAGGACTTTATCAAAGATATTTCTGAAAGACCTAAATTAGGAAAGTACCTTAAGACAATAGAATATTCTTTGCCAACCTATTCTCAAGAGGAACTTCGTCAGCTGGTCTATTCTTTAAAGAACAAAGCTGGATTTTCTTCGAGATCAAATCAAAAACAACTGCAAGAAAATAGACATCTTAAGCCTGGTTTTCTTACACGTTTAAAATCTTTTTTCAACTAGAATGAATCCTGTTTTAGCCAATTCAACTTTAGACGAACAATTAGCCACCCATGGTTTTGTAACTGTCCCCTTCTTAAGAATAGATAAAGTGCAGGAGTTGATTAATTTTTTTCATGAAAATCATCAAGAACGAGTCCCAGGTTTTTATGCAACTGCACACAGCACCGATATTTCTTTTCGAAAGAAAATGAGTGCAAAAATTAAAATGATTTTAGAGCCTGTTATTGCGCAGTATTTTCAAAATTGCATTCCACTTGGTGGTTCATATGTAGTTAAGTCAAATTTGCAACATGAACGATTGAATCCACATCAAGATTGGAATATAGTAGATGAAGCGAAGTACCGCTCATACAATATTTGGATTCCCCTTGTGGATCTTACCCAAGAAAATGGCGCTATTAGAGTGGCTCCGGGTAGCCATTTGTGGCTGGATAACTATAGAGGCCCCCAAATTTCGGACTGTTTAGCAATACACAACGAGACGATTTGGCAAAATATGCAAACTTTGAACATGAAAGCAGGGGAGGCACTCATTTACGACCACCGCTTGTTTCACGCGTCGTACCCAAATTTAACAGAAGAGCTGCGAATTGCCATTGTATTTGGCATTGTTCCAATTGGTGCGCAAATGTTACATTATTACGGAAATGGTTCAGAGATTGATGTTTATGAAAGCAGCATAAACTTCTTTATGGAAGGGGAGATTCAAAAGGGTCCTGACACTTTGCGTAAAATCAAAACGATTTCGCCCCCAACTTATCGTATTAATTCCCTGCCTTTATATCTTGAAAATCTAAACCCAAAATCGTCTTTTTGGACTAGGCTAAAAAAAATCTTTACGCGATATTAAAATCACCCAATTACAACAAGTTAGGTGTTTCCTAATCTATTTCCAGTTAATATAAATAGTCTACTTAACTGTCTACACTTTCTGAAATTTCACGCTACTTGAATTATATTATATTTGTACGACGATGCAATAATTTAATAGAAAACTCACAAAATATTGTAGCTCCATTTCAACCCTGATTAATTACCATGTCTTTAGTTCTTCAATGTACGAATATCACAAAATCATATCTGATACAAAAAGATAATGCTAAACATCAATTCAATGCCCTTCATAACGTATCCTTTACCCTTCATGAAGGAGATCGATTAGGGCTTATCGGTCTGAATGGGTCCGGAAAATCAACTCTATTAAAGATTCTGGGTGGATTTATTAAACCTACGAATGGTCATGCACAGTTACATAAAAAAGTAACTTCACTAGCAAGTTTCGATTCAATATTACATCCCGATCTAACCGCAGTAGAGAATTGTTCGCTTCAGTTACAATTACTCGGATATAATAAGAGTGATATAAATGATGCAGTGTTGAAAATCTTGAGTTTTGCTGAGCTGATAGAATTTAAGCATCAACCTGTAAAAACGTTTAGTTCGGGCATGATGCTTCGCTTGTCGTTTTCTATTTTTAGTGTGACGAATCCAGAAATTTTATTACTAGACGAAGTATTTTCCACGGGCGACATCAACTTTCAACGCAAGGCATCGGAATTAATGCAGTATGCATTTCAGCAGATTCCTGCAATCATTATGGCAAGCCATCAATTAACTGAGATACAGCAGTTTTGTAACAAATGCTTAATCTTGGACAAGGGAGAAGTTGTGTTTTTTGGAAGTGTAAATGATGCGCTGAAATATTACAGTAATAAGCATACTACATCTGAAACTAAATACAGAAAACGGAAAATAGAAATTCAAGACATCCAAATTACTAAAATTAAGTTCAAGCAATCGGAGCCGATTATTCTCGACCTGCTTTACAAACAAAATGAAGATGATTTAGATTTGAATCCAGCTATTTATATTTCTAATCTAACGGGAAAAGTGCTCATCGACAGCCCAATTTTTAATCACACATACAAATCCATTGAAAATAATGCTGGGTTGTACCAGTATACTATACAAATACCTTCAAATTTACTAAATGAAGGCACCTATTTTATTAGTTTTTATTTCGGTAAAGGAAATGATATTTTTGTAGAAATGCAAAATTGTATTTCCTTTGAAGTAGAGGCAGATGAATGGGAAAAGAATGCGGGTTGGAACATCCCAACTGATTACCCAATTCGTACAAGGTTAGCTTGGTCAAAAACGCAAAAAGCTGCTTTATCTGATTAACTAAGATTTATTTAATCTTATTCATTTTAGTAAGTCCCTTTTTTTAAAACCTGCTAAATTAGAGCTTCATAAGAGATTACGTCATTCAATACGATGAAAAAAATAAATAATGCCCAAGAGGTAAGAGAATTTTATAACAAGACCACTGATCAATTTATTGAAGTATATGGCGATATAATTCAAGCGTTTAGAACTAAAAATGTTCAAGATTATTTAGCATATACATTGAATTCCGCACGCATTTCTGAAGGCGAAAAAATTCTCGATGCGGGTTGTGGTATTTGTGGGCCGGCTATTTATATCGCTGATAATATTAAGGATATTCATATCAATGCGTTAACGATTTCCGACATTCAAGTAGAAAAAGGTAAAGTCCTTATTCATGAAAGTGGAAATGAAAACAAAATAACCTTACACCATGGGGATTATCATTTAATGCATGAATATTTCGATAAATCGTCATTTGATTTGGTTTATTTTCTTGAGTCTTTTGGTCATTCATCAAATCAGAACGGACTTATTGACGCCGCATGGGATGTCTTGAAGCCCGGGGGCAGAATATACATTAAAGATTTATTTAAACGTTTTGTAGAAGATGAATGGGAACAACTAAGAATCGATCAGATTTGTGATCAGATAAATCAGGCTTATGAATACCATATTTGCAATCTGACTCAAATTATTCATAAGCTAAGGCAAAAGGGTTTTATTGTGCAATTCATTCAAATTCCCGATATTAATATGTCGGATTTTGAGAAGCTGACAATTTCAAATAAATTTCAAGATATGTTTCACATTGCTAAAATTGATTCTTGGGATAACTATATTTTCCCCATAGATTTTTACGAAATTTTAGCATTTAAACCCAAAAACAACGTGTTATTGGAGAAACATTTATATCACCTCACAAGCGACTTGAATAATGAAGATTGAGCACTTTAAGATGGTGAGTCGATTTGACGATTGGAGGTTTAGTTTTATCCCACAAATTTTTGGACTATTATATTTTTGGTTGCTCATTTTTAAATACGAACTCAATTTTGAAATCTTAAAGCTACTTGGCCTCTCCTTCATTACTTCTGTTGGATTTGCAAGTATTGGCTATTTGATAAATGAGTTTTTTGATCAAAAGTCTGATGCTTTAGTGGGGAAAAAAAATCAATTGATAAATGCCTCGATAGCTCAGAAGTTAACTTACTTTTTTATCAGTTTAAGCTTTACATTCATTCCTTGGTTACTTTTGCCAAGTAATACCTTGACTTGGGTTTTAATATCATTACAACTAGCAGTTTATTTTTTATATAATGCCCCCCCTTTTAGATTAAAAAACCACCCATTTTTTTCAATTTTATTAGATGCATCATACGCATACCTAATACCTTTTATATTGTCTGGTAATACCTATTACCTTGGCGCAAAAACCATTAAAATTCATTTAGGTGTTTTCATTCTGTTTGCATCCATTCTATTTCTCGTTGGCCTAAGAAATATATTTCTTCATCTCATAGATGATTATTTTTTTGACAATCAAAATGGACGAATATCCTTACCTAAGATTTTAGGTGTTAATAAGAGTAAACTATTATTAATCACTATATTTTCTTTTGAATTTATTCTATTGATTTCAGTCTCGATTCTTTTATCATCTTATTATAGATTATTCTTAATCCTCTTATTCATCGCGTTATTCTACTTATTTGGCATTTTTATTCGAATTAAAAAAGATTATAAATATTTTATTTTAGATTCAAGTTTTTGTTCTAAATCTAACGCAATTTATCAGATTTATTTTCCTCTAATTTGTTTATCCACTCTTTGTTTAGAGGCTCCATTATGGTCTATATTAGTTCCTATACATTTATTAACACTGATTCCTAAATCTTATATTTTGCGGTTAAAGGGTCTATTAAAATTCATTTTCAAAGAAATCGTATCGAAAGGCATTAGGAATATGATGAGCAAAATAGTTAACTACAGTATTTATTATCTTTTTCTTATAGTAGGGGTGAATTTGAAAAAAGAGCAGAAAAGTGCTTTGGAGTTCTTGAGAAAACAAAAATGAAGAAATAGCTAGGGTTTTATTCGATATTATTTTGAAGAATACTATTAGATTTCATAAATATTAAGGAGTAAATCCGAAAAGACTAATTTAATTATGTGCGGCATATTAGCGTGGTTCCACAAAGATCAACAAATCGATCAGGAGCGTTTTGATCAAATGCTTCAAACGCTGAGTCATCGCGGACCAGATGGAGAAGGTATGAAGTATTATTTGAATGGTCATTTGGCGCTAGGTCACAAGCGCTTGTCATTTTTGGATTTATCCTCAGAAGGCTTGCAGCCAATGCATTCAAATAAGGGTAGATTTGCTATTGTTTTAAATGGTGAAATCTATAACTACAAGGAACTTAAACAAGAATTGTCTGCAGATTACAACTTCCAAAATGAAACAGATACGGAGGTAGTTTTAGCAGTTTTTGAAAAATGGGGTATTGATGGCCTTGAAAAGTTAGCAGGAATGTTTTCTATGGTTGTTTTGGACTCTCAACAACAAATTGTTTATTTAATCAGAGATAGATTTGGGATCAAGCCCCTTTATTATGCGCTTCTCCATAACCAGCTTCTCGTTGCATCAGAGCTAAAAGCGATCATTAAGTCGACCAACAAGTTTACCATCAATAAAGCTGCGGTAACAGATTATTTTGTATACCGATACATCCCAAGTCCTGAAACAGTATGGAATGAGATCAATAAATTGGAACCAGCGCATTACTTGAAATTAAGTTTAAAAACCTTTGAAGTCTCAAAGCAACAATATTGGATACTCCATGAGGGTAAGAACAAAAATCAGCAAGAACAGATAAGTACTGCGTTAAATGACTCCATAGATAAACACCTCAGGTCAGATGTTCAAATTGGAGCCTTTTTAAGCGGAGGATATGATAGCAGTGCGTTGGTTGCTTTATCGAAAAAAATGAATCACGAATTGCCGACTTATTCCATTGGATTTAAAAATTGGTCTAACAGTGAGGATCAATATGCTAAAATAGTTGCAGCACACTTGGAATTGCCACACCAATCCTATATTGCCGATGACGTGGATCTTTCGCTTTTAAAAAAGATGCCCTACGTTTATGACGAACCAATTGCAGATATTAGCATATTACCAACCTATTTAGTTAGTCAGCTTGCTGCTAAGGAGGTGAAAGCTGTATTAGGTGGGGAAGGGGCAGATGAGCTTTTTTTAGGCTATACTTGGCAAAAACAATGGCTGAAACAAATCAAAGGGGTTTTTCCATTCGTCAAGAAAAAAGAGAAGAATTTGATAGCGTTCTATTCATCCGCAATGGCTATGGGGCAATTTGATAAAAATGAATTAAATGCAATGTTTTGCGACGATTGGAAACCTTTCATTCGGGAAGATATTCATTGGTTTTACAGGGCTCATATTCGTAAAGATTTATCGCTTCAAAGGCAAATTCAGTATTTGGATATAAGAACATTTATGTCTGAATTAGTGCTTACTAAAATTGATCGAGCCAGCATGGCACATTCACTAGAAGTCCGGGTTCCTTTTTTGGACCATGAGTTGGTTTCCACTGTGTTTTCTCAGCATAAAAATGATAATTTTGACTCCAAACAAACGAAAATCAATCTTTACAAGCTGATTAAATCTATTCTACCCGAGCAAATCCTGAATAGAGAGAAGCAAGGCTTTGTGGGGCCCGATGCTTATTACATGAATATAGATTTTTATAAGGCGGAACTCTCTAATTCAAAGTTGGTGGAAGATGGGATCATCCAGCAATCCTATTTGGATAAGCTTCTCAATGAAACCTATAACTGGAGATTATGGAAAATTCTCGTTTTTGAAAATTGGTACAAGTATTGGATTTTAAATACGGCACACAATGGCTAAAATACTGATAACTGGTGCAGCAGGATTCATTGGTTTCAATTTGATTGACCAATTAAGACATGACCATGAGCTTCTATTAATTGATGCATTAGCTGACGACCAACATGCCGCCAAATATCGTTCAACATTTATTGACTTGCCAATTCATAAACTCGATTTAGCTATTGATGAAATTGAATTAGCAAGCATTCCTGACATAGTTATACATTTAGCTGCAGAAACGGGTATAGGTCCTTCTGAAACCAATCCTTCTAAATATGTAAGAAATAATATTTTAGCAACTTCAAATCTCCTTGAATATTGTAAAAATAAGGGCATTAAGAATTTTCTTTATGCAAGTAGCAGTTCGGTTTATGCGCCTCATGAGGGTAAAATGTCTGAAGATTCGGCTGCACTTCAACCCAAATCATTTTATGGATTTACGAAGTTGCAAATGGAACAGTTGGTTGATGAGTTCTCTAGCCGATTTCAGATGAATGCCATTGGTTTACGATTTTTTACAGTATATGGGCCCTGGACAAGACCAGATATGGCTGCCTATAAGTTTATGAACGCGATTTATGAAAGAAAGCCTATTACGCTCTATACGACTGAAAATGGTGTTGTCCGCGACTTTACCTATGTAGCTGATATTTGCCGAGCAATTGCTTTGTTACTACCTGAATTCAATAAATCATCTCCGTCACATGAAATATTTAATATTGGATCGAGCTCTCCAATTGCTATTGAAACCTTTTATCAAACAATCAGTTCGTGTATGAATGCTCAAACGACAATTCTAAATGCCGAATTACCAACAAATGAGGCCAAACAGACGTATTCCGATCCTTCAAAATTAGTAAAGGCAATAAATTATTATGCCAATACACCAATCGAAGAGGGTATTGCCAAGATGGTAGATTGGTTCAAAAATTTCAAATATGCTTGATGCCGCCTTTGTTTTTGTGGTCTGTGGTACCAAGGAACATATTGACACCCTCCGTTTTTCGCATGCTGCCCTAAAAGGACGAACACAATTACCGATTTATATCATTACAGACCCGAATAGAAATGAAGAGCCAATCGATCTAGAAAATTGCATAGATGTAGAAGTGGAATCCAAATATGACAACCATCAGGCCAGTATTTTTCTTAAAACCAGCTTACATCGGTATTTACCAGTTCATGAAAAATATTGCTATTTAGACACGGATGTCATTGCTTGTGGTGCCCACCCCGATGAGATATTTAACGAATATATTGCACCAATTCGATTTGCTTTAGATCATTGTACAATTCAGAAATTTAGCCCGACAGCCATACATTGTAATTGTTCTAAAAATAAGGCAAAAGAACAATTTGTTTGGCATGAATTTATGAAGGAAATAAAAGTATACGAGCCTTACCATAAGAAGCTCAATGCAGCCATTGATTTCGAAAAACGTTCAATCTCTCGTCGCCTTTTGCTCGGGATGAAGTACTTCAGTTCCTATCCTAAATTTCGTTTGAATGAAGAATTTTTACTTGACAAACCTAAAAAAGAGTGGTACCACAAAGACATTGGTGACCTTAAGACAAATGTCAGGAAATTCAGAGGTAAAGACGGCATAGAAATATATTATAATAAAAAGCGTAACAAATGGACAAATCAATTTAGTCAAGATATTTGGGATGACTCCTGTAGGTGTCTAGAAATTCAAATTCGAGCGGATTTGAATATAAATGTGGCCAATGAGAATTGGCATCATTGGAATGGAGGTGTTTTTTTATTTTCTCAAAATAGCGCCTCATTTTTAGAGAATTGGCACAATTTGACTTTATATATATTTACGCTTCCAAATTGGAAGACCCGAGATCAAGGGAGTTTGATAGCAACGGTTTGGAAGCATGAATTACAAGATAGAATCCCCTTAGATACGAAATGGAATTTTTTAGCAGATGCAAACAATGAAGCGGTAGTTTTCAATGAAGATGGAATAGGAAGTATTGACGGAGGAAGACAGACTTTCAAAACAGAATTCGTACATATTTACCATCGTTTTGGTGATGCAACATGGTCAATCTGGCAAAATGTTGACAAATTATTGAACAATGGATAAAGTCATCAATGGTCTATGGGTGAGTGGCCCGTTGAATGAACTTGGGCTACTAACAGTTCGTTCTTTTGTTGCCAACGGGTATACTTTTCACCTATATAGTTATGACTTAACTGCGTTGTCACCAGAGCCAGGTTTGATGATCTTAGACGCCGAATTGATCATAAATAAATCAGCACTTTTTTCCTATACGAAAAAGAATGCGTTCGGACACGGCAAAGGTAGTTTCGCAGGTTTCAGTGATATTTTCAGATATAAGTTGCTTTTCGAAAAAGGAGGTTGGTGGTCAGATATGGATATTACATGCCTAAGACCTTTACCTAATCACACGATTTATTACTTTAGAGCACATCATGAATTACTTTTGGTCGGAAATCTAATGAAAGTACCAAAGGGTTCGGAACTCATGCGCCATTGTTTTGAGCGTGCCATTTTAGAAGTCAAAGCAGATAATACTGATTGGCATTTGCCTATTCAAATACTAATTGAAGAGGTTGAAGCCCTACAACTCACTCAATACATTGTCAAAAACGCGTCAAACGATGATTACTGGGATCGGCTCAAACCATATATTTTTTCAAATCGGGCACTCCCTTTAAACTGGCAAATTATTCATTGGCAAAATGAAGTTTGGCGTCACCAAAAAATAAAGTTTAATGCAGTCTCAGGAGATTCAGTTTTAGCAAAGTTATTGACTAGATATAACGTTTTAAAAGCCGACGTTTTCAAGAAAAAACCAATGTCAATTTTCCCAATAATTTTTGTATTTTATGTCCTTTTGGGCTTGCTGATAGGTGAACACCATCCATTTTCTCGCTTTCCTATGTATGATAACCTGCCAAATTGGTCACATTCATTTGAGGTTCAAGATACCTCACGAAATCTGATTCCTTGCAAAAGCTTACATATGAATGGAGGCAACCTCAATCATTGGTATGGCCATTTTTGTGAACAACGTAAAATAAATTACGGCTATTGGTATGAAACTCCGGCACAGGAAAAGATTGTCGGAAAATTAATGGCTAAACGTATAAAGCAACTCAACCCCGGTTTTAATTCATTTCAAATTATCAAAAAGCATTATTTTCTGCGGGGAAAATATATTCATTGTGACACCGTGCTTTTGTACTCAACTAAAAAATATTCGAAATGAAAGCATGGATCAAACAACCGGAAAATCATTCGATTTCATTTTTTCTGTTTTTTTGGCAAGTACTATTCAGTTTAAGCCTTGTCGAACAAATGAGCTTGCTACATTTTGAAATTTATGCACAAATTAGCGCGCTTACTTTATTGGTTATTATTGTAAACTTATGCATCCTCAGATTAATTCAAAATCAAAAGTTTACTTGGTTATTTGGTGTCGTGAATTTGTTCAGTTTAATGGTGTTCATACATGAAGAAAAAACCGGTACGCATTACCGCAATGCGCTTTTGGGAGCATGTTTATTAGTGCTTTTTATCTCTTCACTTATACACAAAGATTGGAAGCAAAAAGGGATCTGGCATGCACAACAATTGGTTATGGCCACCTACTTTTTATCGGCGTTGAGTAAAATCATGGCGTCCGGAATTGATTGGTTCAATGATGCGCCAAATATTATATTACAGCTATTAAAATCTTATGACCAACAGTATATAGATATGGGCCAGAAATACTGGTTGCAACTGGGTGCAGAGAGAGTGACGTTTTTTAGAGTGAATCCGTTTTTTGTTAAGGGACTATTACTTGGTTCGTTTCTTTTAGAATTATTTTCACCCATCTTAATATGGAAACGTAATTGGATTCTTCCATATGGCCTTTTACTTTTGGTGATGCATATTGGTATTTTTTACTACATGGAGATAATTATCCCGCCAATAATTTTACCAATGATTGCATTTTTTATCAATCCAACATTTGAGATATTTCGATTTATAAATTTGATTCTTGTCAAGAAATGATCTTCTGCACCCTCACAACTGCTTCACATTTGCACAAATGCACCGTTTTAGCCAAGTCACTTGAACAGTTTGGGTACAAGCTATTTGTTTGTCAAATAGATAAAACTACTACTGACACAAAAGACTTTCAATTCAATTTTGAAAACATTGAATTGAGTGCGTTAGGGGAGGAGGTAGGTGTGTTAAAGCGAAGATATAACCAGGATCGTTGGCGTTGGGCGCTTAAGCCCATACTCTTGAGGTATTTGTTGACAACAACTACGGAAAAAGTGGTGTACGTAGATAATGATTTTTATTTTTTTAGTTCGCCAAATGAAGTGAATGAACAATTAGACAAATTTGACATTTTACTTACGCCGCATGATTATTGCCATGTGCCCAATGATGCACCTAATTGGTTTGAAGCAAATTACAGAGTTGGCTTATTTAATGCCGGTTTTGTTGCCGTAAATGCTGCGGGATTACCGTTTTTGGATTGGTGGATAAAATGCTGTGCCTACAACATGAAAAAATCTTTCTGGAGGGGACTTTATGACGATCAAAAATATTTAGATTTAGTACCAATTAAGTTCAAGAAGGTCAAAATTTTGGACACAAGGAAGTTCAATATTGCTGCTTGGAACGATTGGCAATTTGACAAAAATGTAGCTGAAAAAAAGGAGATTGTTTGTATCCATTTTGCGGATTTAAGTATGCGGACGTTTGCAGACCCAGCACATTTTTTACATGCCTTCTATCTTTCATATGTTGAAAATTTGAGTCTATCAGCACCAGTAGCGCTACATCCGCAAAAAAATAAATTCGATCTGAGGCGCATTCCTGAGCTCATTTATTTTATGAGGTGGAAAATAGTTCGGATTTTTGAAAAATAAATAAGCAGATGATCAGACTTTTCGGATTCCAAACAACCTTTAATAAGTGGGTTTTATTTGTTTTGTCGTTGACATGTATTGTTTATTTCAATACACTTTCAAATGGGTATAATTTAGATGATCACCTTGTCACAATAGCACATCCAAAGACTTCCAAGGGGCTATCTGCTTTTGCTGAAATCTGGACCTCTTCTTATTTTGAAGATGCCGCAGGGAATCATTATGGATATAGACCCACGGTTCTAAGTAGTTTCGCTTTAGAACATGTCTTATTTGGTGAGTCAGCTACAGTGTCACATGTTGTGAATTTAAGTATATACTTATGCCTTCTCTTTTTGTGTTTTAAAGTTTTAAGACTTTTACTTCCAAAGCAAGAGAATTTGATCATCGTTTCGATGTTCATATATGCACTCATGCCGTTGCATACTGAAGCAGTTGCAAGTATCAAAAACCGAGATGAGTTATTGGCGTTCACATTTGCTTTATCCTCTGCTTTGCAATTCCATCGTTGGTTGAAAGTGAAGAAAGTTGTAAATCTTATTGGGATTTTTTGTTTTGCCATTCTTTCCGTAACCGCCAAAAAATCCGCTGTTCCAATTGTAGTTGTATTTCCAGCCGTCTACTTTATCGTAAATCATATTCGAATACATTACCATGAACTTACAGGTCTATTTCTTTGGATTTCACCCACACTTTTTTTTACTCTAGATTTTAATTGGCGGCTTGCACTTATATTAAGTTTGAGTTTAATTATCCTGCTTTTCAGTATTAATTTTTTAGTACAAAAGAAGTTAGATTGGGTGCGGAGATTTTTTAGTTTAAAATACTATCTAATCGCTTGCATAGCTCTTGTTTTTTTGTTTTTATTTCTCGGAACAGCACCTGAATTCCAAGTGCCGGTTCCTCAACCAGATGCAACATCAGAACTTGTAGGGGAGGGGCTTAAGGAAGGACGGAATCTAACATTCGTTGAAAACCCGTTGATTGCATATTATGACTGGGAGCATCGCGTGGCTTTGGGTGTGTTTACCATTTTCAAATACTTGCAATTGTCAATTATACCGTTTGGCTTATCATTTTATTACGGGTATTCGGTAGTTGAACCTTTGACTTTTCATTCGTTTTTGTTTTGGGTAGCGCTTATTTCAATCTTGTCTTTAGGTGGTTTGTTAATTTGGCGAAAAACAGCGGCAAAACCCCTTTGGATTGGTGTGTTTTGGTTTCTTGGGTTCATACTTTTGTTCAGTAATATTCCAGTCTTAGTTGCTGGCGGAATAGGTGAGCGCTTAGCTTTGTCGGCGAGTCTGGGATGTGCACTTATATTGGCGCATATTAGTTTGATATTAAAATCAGGTTTTAAATGGCTCGTTGTGGTTCTCATCCTGGTGTTTGGAGTAGTTGCCATGAAGCGCAATCAATTATGGGCAAATGAATATACCTTAATGACTCATGATGCAAGGGAATCAAAATTATCAGCCCAAGGATACAATTTAGCAGGCATAGCCTGCATGAAAAAGTTTACAAATGAGGCTGACATGCTCACAGAGGATGACAAAGGTTTATTGCTCAATGAAGCTAAGACTTATTTCAAAAGATCTATTCAAATCTATCCGTATTTGTTTAATTCAAATTTTGATTTAGGGCGAGTCTATCTTGAGCAAGGAAATTATTACAACGCAGAAATTGCTTTCAGTCGGGCAAATTCAATTGAACCTTCGAATGAGTTGGCTATCGAAGAGCGTTTGCGTGCTGCTTACTTGGCCAAAAGGTACGAACGAGTGCTCAATTATCTTAAACCAAAAAAAGTTCCGATGATTTCAGAACTCACACTTGAAATTGCAGCACACACTTATCTTTTGACAGGTAATCTAGCACTTTGTGATAAGTTTTCTAAAAAAGGACAAAAATTATATCCAGCCAATCAAAATTTTATGCTGATCAGACAAGAATTGTTAAAGAAATATGGAGAAATTGAATAGGGCATTAGTTTTAGGTTCAAGTGGCTTTATTGGTCATCATTTGGTGCGCTATTTAAGAGCAAACGGATGGCACGTGGTTGGAATAGATATCACTCCTTGCATTTTTCAGAACGCTCAACCAGATGAGTTTCATCAGCTTGATCTTACTTTGCAAGCTTCTTGGCATTATATTCAATTGGCAAATTTTACACGCATATATCAGCTTGCTGCAGATATGGGAGGCGCAGGATACGTGTTTTCTGGTGACCACGATGCCAACATTATGCTTCAATCTAGTTTGATCAACTTGAATTTACTTCAACGCATTCAAACCGTAAAGGATTTCAAGGGTGTTCTTTTTTATTCCTCCTCAGCTTGTGTATATCCTGCTAGGAATCAAGTAGATCCGCTAAATCCTTATTGTGAAGAGGAATCTGCTTACCCCGCCGAACCAGATAGCGAATATGGCTGGGAAAAATTATATAGTGAAAGACTGTATCAAAGTTTTGCGAGAAACTCAGGACTTGAAGTGAGGATTGCTCGATTTCACAATATCTATGGTCCAGAATGTGATTACAATTCAGGTAGAGAGAAGGCACCAGCGGCAATTTGCAGAAAAGTACATGAAGCGAAAGACTCCCAGCAATTAGAAATTTGGGGCGATGGCAGCCAGACGCGTACTTTTTTATATATTCAAGATTGTTTAGAAGCTTTGGAACTATTAATGAACAGTAATTATTCAGACCCAATCAACATTGGTTCATCAGAATTAATTACCATTCTTTCTTTGGCAAAAATGGCGCAATCTTTTGAGGGAACTTCTGCTCAAATTAAGTTTGTTAATGGCCCAGTGGGGGTGGCAGGACGCAGTTCTTCAAATTTAATAGCAAAAAATATGCTTAAATGGGAGCCCAAAACCTCCATTAACGCAGGGTTAGAGATTCTATATCAGTGGATTAAATCTGATATGCAGTACTGATATGCTTAAATAAGTTTTGTTAGGTTGGTTTTTTTTCGTTTATTTTGTGCTTGATTATTATAATTCGACCAATGAGAAAAAACCTACTTCTATCAAGTTTATTGTTCCTTTTTGTTGCCAACTGGAGCGTACTAATAGCCCAGTGTGACATTTCCAATACTGGAACTGCAACTCCTGCCGATTTCAATACCAAGACGCTTTCGCTTGGTTCAGGTGAGTCCAGAAATTTAGCAGTAGTAGCAGGGGAGCGATATGTGTTTTCTTCCAATACAACTGTTAATACTAATGGAATGTGTATTGCGGGAACCTCAGTTGGTACCTCACACACATACATTGCTCCTATGACAGGAAACATATCAATTGGTATGTTTAGAAGTAGTGGATGGTCTGCCACATCAGCTACTTTGAGTTATCGAAAAGATATTGCAATCACTTATCCTGCTTCAAATACACTTTATGTAGGTACAGCTGCAACTGTAACACCGACTTTTTCTGGGGGAACTCCGTGGGTAGGACTAGGTGGTGTGTCAACAACACAAAGTACCCTTACCTCTGGTGTGCAGCAAGTTGCTTTAAGCAAGGATAATGACTTTTTCTTTGTCGCGAATTCAACTAATAATACCATTTACAAGGTTGATATCAACACAGGAGTAGCTACTTTCCTTGCCGGAGGTACACAAGGTACTACCAATGGCACTGGCGCTTCAGCTCAGTTTTGGGGAATTGTAGGTATTGCTGTCAATAAAACATCAGGAAATCTTTACGTTATTGAAAACGGAGGTTTTAACGGTGGCCGATGTCGTCAGGTAACTCCTGCTGGTGTAGTAACTACAATTGCATCTGGTAATTTGGGTTTCCCAAATACTTATGCTGCAATTGACGGGAATGGTAATATTTATTACATCAACAATACAAAGGCAATTGGTAGAATTCCATGTACATCTAATACTTCATCACCAACTTTTGGCACTCCAGTTCCCAATTGGGCAGGAAACTATAGCATTCAAGCGATATTAGATGGTACAGGTAGTAATGCAAGGTTCAAGCAGATCAATGGAAAAATTGCGATTGACGCAAGTAATAACTTGTATGTAACCGACCTGAACTTAATTAGAAAAATTACTACAGGTGCGGTCGTGACCACAATCGCAGGAAATACCAATCAAACAACTTCCACAGATGGTATCGGTACAAGTGCCTACTTTACAAATTTCTCCTCTTTTGCGTTTAATGCTGCTGATAATTCACTATATGGTGTTGATGGCAATGCTATTCGTAAAATTGATTTGGCCACAATTCAAGTGACAACGCTTTATACAACCGGTGGCTACGGCGCTGGGTGGACAATGGAAATGTTAAATGGCTTTATCTATGGTCAACAAACAGGTAAAATACTTAAAACGTCAATTTTTGGTTATTCCATCACGCCAGCCTTGCCTGTCGGATTGGCATTGAACCAAGATGGAAGTATTTCTGGCACACCTCAAGGTTCAAGTGAGGCCACAACCTACACTATCAAATCAGTGCATCCTCAATTGGTAAAAACGGCCACTACCTCCATTACCATTATTAACGATCAATTGTCGTTAACAACTGGTTCAGCATCCAATATTACTGAAACTTCAGCTGCTGTTTCAGGAGCTTTTGCTGCGCTAGGGTCTCTGGAAGTTATACCAAATACCACAAATAATTTGACTTCCTATGGTCAGCCTCAAAATATTGGTAAAGTATATACCCTAAGTACAACAGGGACAACAGGGGGAACTATTTGGGGTGGTAATAATATTTACACGAACGATTCTAAAATATCCAAAGCTGCCGTGCATGCCGGAATTTTAGCAGATAATACAACTGGACAAGTATATCTGAAACTTCTTTCTGGAGCTACGTCATACCCGTCTACAACGGCAAATGGGATTACTTCCTCATCTTGGGGAGCTTATTCATACAGTTACCAATTTGTCAGTGCACCTTCAAATAACACAACAGCGATTACAGCAAAAGGTATTGCATATGGGACTTCTCCTAACCCAACAACAGCTAACTCCATTGCATCGGCAGGGACAGGATCAGGAGATTTCAGTGCAAACCTGACCGGACTTACACCCGGAACAACTTATTACGCACGTGCTTATGCTACAAATTCATCTGGTACATACTATGGTGCGCAGGTGAGCTTCACAACACCTGATGTTACATTGACAAACATGTCAAAAATCTTTGGAGATCCAAACTTTAATATTATCAATCCAACATCTCCAAGTGCTGGTTCTTACGCTTATTCTTCTTCAAACACAGCTGTCGCTACTGTTAGCGGAAATACGGTCCAAATTGTTGGAGCGGGTACAACTACAATTACAGCTACTCAAGCTGCAAGTGGCGTTTATGGAATAATTGTAAATACCGCAACTTTAACTGTGTCAAAGGCTGATCAAGTTCTTACTTTGAATATCCCAGCAAACGCACCGCTAAATACCTTTGTAAATGGTTCCACCTTGCTTATAACGGGTTCATCTTCGGCTTCATTACCGGTAACTGTAAGCCATGCACCTACAAATATGGGTACGCTAACAGCAACAGGCACTGCCGGACAATACACCCTTGGTGGGGTAGCTAGTACTGGTACCGTCACATTTACAGCATCTGCCACTGCAACAGCAAATTACAATGCTGCATCGATTTCTCAATCAATGGATGTAACCCTGAATAATCAAACAATTACTTTTAATACACCTAATGCTGTTACTTATGCTTCAGGATCTACTGTTGATATCTCGAATTTTGCATCGGCTTCATCAGGACTTTCAATAATTTATACTGTTGTTTCAGGTCCGGGTACTTTAGGTGCAAATAATATTTTGAGTATCAATGGTGCAGGTTCAATAGTTATTACTGCTTCTCAACCTGGCGATGCAAGTCATAATCCTGCATCAAGTGTCACTCAAACATTGTTAGTAGATAAGGCTAATCCTACAATTACATTTGCCAATATTTCAAAAACATATGGCGATTTGCCATTTACACCTTCCTATTCATCGAATTCAAATGGTAATATTTCATGGTCAAGTAGTGCAACTTCTGTTGCAAGTACTTCAGGAAATTACGTTTCAGTAGTTGGTGCAGGAACGGCTACTATTACATTGCAGCAAGCAGAAAGTGACAACTATCTTTCTGCATCTGTAACGGCAACTTTAACCGTTTCAAAAGCAACACAAACAATAACACATTCAGCAATTGCCGATTTATATGCCGCTGATTTCTATTACAATCCAATTGCTTTAACAGCAACAACCTCAAGTGGTTTGCCATTGACATTCACTGTAAATGCAGGTGGCAGTGCAACAGTTGTTGGTAGCCAGCTCAACTTCGCCTCTGGTGGAAATGGTTCTGTAACCTTAACAATTTCCCAATCGGGTGATGCAAATTATGAGGCTGCAACATCTATTGTGGATGTATTTAACGTGCTTAAATATGACCAAACACTAACGGTTACAACATTACAAGATGGTTATGTTGGAAATAGTGTTCCATTCACTTATTCAACAAATGCAGCTATTAGTTTAGATCCTACTATTACGTATCCCTTGAGTGTTTCTTCAAGTATTGCATCAGTTCTAGCATGGAATAGTACGAATGCAACTATCGATTATTTAACTGCTGGCACGGCAACTATTACCGTATCTCAGGCCGGGGATGACTTCTACAATTCCGCATCAACGAGTCAAACAATTTCAGTTTCTTCTTCAGTATCTGCACCAACTGTAAACGCTACAACTCAATCTTTCTGTACTTCTGCAACAGTTGCTAATTTAGATGCACAAACTAATATTACAGGTGCTACACTCGCTTGGTATTCTACGTCCTCTGGAGGAACAGCATTGAGTTCATCAACAGCAATTACAAATGGCACTTATTATGTAGCTCAAATTTCTGGTTCAACTGAAAGTGTTCGAATTGGTGTCACGGTTGTAATCGAAACAATTGGTTCCGTAAGTGGGGCATCTAGTGTTTGTTCTGGTACATCAACCACTTTGACTGCCTCTGGATTTACAGGCGCTATTCAATGGCAGATTTCAACAAACGGAGGAAGTACTTACTCTGATATTTCTGGTCAAACTTCAGCGACCCTTCAAACTAGTGCTTTAACTAGTCAAGCATCTTATCGTTATATGGTGACCACAAATGCATGTGTTGATCAGTATTCAAATGTGAATTCAATTTCTATTGACCCACTTGCGGTTCCAGGTACTTTGTCAGGTGGAGCAACAGTTTGTCAAAATGACAATGTTACATTGACACTTGCAGGAAACACTGGAAGCATTGAATGGCAAGTATCGTTAGACAACTCTAGTTTTGTTCAACTTCCGAATTCTGGCACGAGTTCTACTGAAGTATTCAGTGCCACATCTGCTGGTACGTACTATTTCCGAGCAGCGGTAACCAATGGTTGCGGTACGCAGTATTCAAATGTTCAAACTGTCGTTGTAGACCAAACATCCATCCCGGGAGTGATTTCTGGAGCTGCATCAGTTTGTCCAAATGCAACGGCATTGCTCAGTCTAACGGGAAATACAGGTACTATTGATTGGACGACTTCATCAAGTTTAAATGGCACATATACTTCGTTAAACAGCTCAGCCTCCACATATACAACGTCTTCAATTACTGCTGCTACATATTATAAAGTAAGTGTTACAAATGGTGTATGTCCTGCGGTATTATCTGACGCTTTTGAGGTTGGTATTACAACCATGGGATTACTATCTTCCATTTCCGGCTCAAGTACTGCTACACCAGGCACCCCATTGGCACTTAGCGTAACACAAGTAAATGGGGCAACATCATATGTTTGGGATTTACCAGCAGGCTTAACGATTGCATCTTCATCCAACAACGGAGCTAATGTAACGATTACTGTTTCCAGTGGTTATGCAACAGGAATCGTAAAAGTAAAAGCAGTCAATAGCTGTGGCGAAACCCCATGGCAAACTAAAATAGTAAATGCACCTGGTCAGACAGGAATGAGTATAAGCGGAACTACTGTTGTTTGTGGTGGATCCAATAACGTTAACTACAGTGTGCCAGCCGTGAGTGGAGCTTCCTACCAATGGACTTTACCAACGGGTTTAACATTAGCAAATGGTTCAACAGGAACTGCAAATTCAATCCAAGTTAATTTTACAACTGGATATGTAGGCGGTACAATATCTTGTGTGCGCAGTACTGCTACATCTTCAAATACTGCTTCAATTATTGTAGGTGGAATTTCAACGCCTGGTAGTATTACCGGATCAACGGTTTTGTGTGGTTTAACGTCAACTACTTACTCCATTGGATCTGTCCCGAATGCAACAAGTTACCAATGGCAGTTACCAATTGGAATGACTGGAACATCTTCTAGTAATTCCATTACTGCGAGTATAAGTGGCGTAGTAAATGGCAACATTCAAGTACGTGCCG
>JACCDU010086124.1_pt1 | contig 28950 bp, 44 predicted proteins | sample 7446081 | NCBI WGS metagenome assembly JACCDU01 (sample SAMN15323447, study PRJNA562643) | freshwater metagenome | isolation source: river surface water | place: USA:Blue River Watershed | collected 2017-08-17
AGAGGTGACAAGAGATCCGTGCATAGCAGAGAAAAGAGAACCACCGAAGACACCAGCAACTCCCAGCATATGGAAAGGGTGCATAAGAATGTTGTGTTCTGCCTGGAAAACAAGCATGTAGTTGAAAGTTCCCGAAATCCCCAGAGGCATCGCATCAGAGAAGGATCCCTGACCGAAGGGATAGACCAGAAACACTGCGCTAGCAGCAGCAACGGGTGCGCTGTAAGCAACACAAATCCAAGGACGCATACCGAGTCGGTAAGAAAGTTCCCATTCACGGCCCATATAAGCATAGATACCAATCAGGAAGTGGAAGACAACAAGTTGGAAAGGACCACCGTTGTAGAGCCACTCATCTAGGGAAGCAGCTTCCCAGATGGGGTAGAAGTGCAGTCCAATTGCGTTGGACGAAGGAATTACAGCACCAGAGATGATGTTGTTTCCGTACATGAGTGAACCAGCAACAGGTTCACGGATACCATCAATGTCCACAGGGGGAGCACCGATGAATGCGATGATGAAACAAGTTGTAGCAGCAAGCAGGCAAGGAATCATCAGAACACCAAACCAACCCACATAGAGGCGGTTGTCGGTTGAAGTAACCCAGTTGCAGAACTGTTCCCAAATATTCGATTGTGATTGTTGACGTGAAAGAGTAGCAGTCATTTGTATTAAACAGGTAGTAAGACCATCAGGGAAATGGTGGTGATACTATTCCCCAGTCACCCTCAGACTGGGTATGAGAGACGTAATTTATACACCCTAGAGGTCTCGGTTTGCGGGGTGTGAGCAATGTTAAGAAATATGAGTATTTCGTAACATTTGTTTACCTATTTATAATAACATAAAAAAACGCCGCCGTCAAGAGGGTGTGCCAGTTTTAAAATTGGATCTTGTTAAGGTAAACCGTATCTATCTTTTGTTGCCTGATAATTTCTGAAGACATCTAGAGAAGATAAAGCACGATCATAGACATACATAGCAGCAAATTTACAGGGTGTATATTGAGCGGATGTTTCTTGAATTCCACTTGCTATCCTGAAAGGGGCATTATTATTTGTTATTGCCGTTTCCGTATTCTGTCCACCACTGCTTAGAGAAATTTCTGTAGTATCTACATAAACTTTACTTGGATTTGCAGATCCTCCACCAAAACGAACAACAGCAGTAAACAAATGCCAAGTATCTACAGACCAAACATTATTTGATGTACTAATATACTGACCATTTACAGAATCACCGTTCATATACAATCCAATGGAGTTGTTACTCTTTAAAAGTAAACTATATCCATCATTATTTTGAGATGATCCATATTGCTTACTGAATAAACCATCACCATCAGAATATGTCGATTCTATCTTCATCCAAACCTGAACAGTAAGAGCATTACCAACTGTTCCTCTCATCAGAGAAGAGTCTGGAGTTTCAATATATCGATTAATTCCATCTAACAATACTGCCCCACCATCATCAAAAGTAAACAAAAATCCATTATAAATGGAAGCATCATTATTATTGACTGTCGTATCGTTTATAACTGTTCCAATACCAGTAAAAGAATCGATTTCACCAACCTCATAACGAGTAATAAGATTTTGGATTACAAATCCTGTTGGATCTGGAATAACTGGAGTAAAGGATGAATTTGTTTTTATAAATCCATTACTAATCCCAACTCTAGATATAACTGGCATTAATGAAATCCTCCACCAACAGTTCCAAGAACAATATAATTATCAGTTGTACTTGCAGATCCAACAGTATTGATACCAGTAAAGTTATAGATGTTGTATCCGTTGGTTGTAGTAATTCCTGCAGCATAGATTGATCCTCCTGCCCAAAGAATTGGTTTTTGGACACCGTTCAGATTAACAGCAGTGCAACCATAAGCAACTCCATTGCTGTTTACAATCACAGTGAATAAAACACTATGATTATCAAAAGATACATCTGTAGGAATGTTATTAACATTTAAAACCAATTCCGTAGATGGATTATTGCAAATAGCGATATTAGATCCAGATGCACCGTAAGAAATATTGATATCTGGTCCAGATACTAAAGTGGTTTTTTCGGATACAGATCCAAATCTTACTTCACCAGTCTCAACTCTTCCAAAGGAAGCGAGAGATCCAGAGGTATAAAGATTTCCATTTAAGTTCAATGCTCCATCAATAGTTGTAGAACTAATGCCAGATGGATTGATGATAATATTTCCAGAAGAGCTGGTAATCTGATTTCCAGATAATTGAAGATTACCAACACTTACAGAAGTTGGTGTTAGAGAAGTTGTATTTACTCCATCAGTAACATCAAGATTAGATAAACTAGAAATATTAAATGTCTGTCCACCAAACCCAACTACACCCCTATCTTCGTTCACATAAAAATAATTACCAACTCTGAAGTTTCCACTTTGATCCGTAGAAACAAAGAAGCATCTTCCACCATTTAACTCTGTAACTTCTGCTTCCTGATTAACTAAAGATTCGTCTTGACTGAAATCTTTTCCAGATCCAATGTGCCCGAAGTTGAAACCAAACATTCTGAGTTTGACTCCAAGACCATCACAAGTAACTCCTGTGTTTCCAAATACTGATGCAGATCCAATAGAACGCATCTCAGCACCAAATTGCTGGTAATCAGCAAGAGTGATTGTGGTTGCTGTGAGTAAACTTACAGATCCAATACCAGAAGCTACTACTCGAACATCTTGAGTAACAAGTGTACTATCAAGGAAAACTACACTGTCATTATCACCATCACAGTGAAGAAGAAGTTTTGTAGTTTGATCACTTATGAAGGGAAGATTTGGAGTTATGAAGTTAGTATCATATCTTGAAGAGTTGGAAATTCTAATCTCATCAATGTATCCAGTAAATCCATTTAATCCGACTACATCAGATCCAATGCGAATTGGTTTCGATACTCCGTAATTATTACTATCAGAATAGGTGGATCCTTCCTGAGTTCCATTTAAGAACAACCTAGTCTGTCCAGAAGAACGAGAAACCGCAACATGATACCAAGTGTTTGTAGATAGAGTAGTTACACCAACAACTCGGTCTGAAGAATTTGCATAATATCTTAGAGTATCATTAGATGCGATATAAAGAACTGGTGCATTATCACCCAAAACACCATCTCTCAAATCAATTACTGTTTCAGTTGCCCCAGAAGCAGTTAATCTAATAAAACATTCTAAAGTAAAATCATCAGTTCCAAATCCAAAAGCAGTATCAGAAATTACTTGTAGATAATCTCCAGTACCATCAAAAACTGCAGAAGCAGTTCCAAAACGATATTGAACTGTTGAAATTCTTGCTTCATTGAATGGAGTGACAGTTTTACCAGATCTAGAAGATGCTGTCTGGAAAACACCTGTTCCCTTACCATTTAGAATAAAAGTTCCACCAGAATAAGAATTAATCGTTCCAATACCCAGTGCTTTTTTATATGTTAATCCACCAGTAGTAGATCCAGATCCAACAGTAGTAAGATTAAAAGTATTAGTAGTTACTCCAGAAATAACGTAAATATCATCATCTGTTGCCCCACCAGAAGTAAAGTTAATATAAACTTGATCATTATTAGTTAAATTATGATCAGCGTATGTAACAGTTACTGCAGTTCCAACCCTAGCATAAGATGCTGTTTTAACATTCTCATCAAAGTAATAAAGCAAATCATTTTCCTGAGGTTCGGAAGAAGTTGAAATTCCAGTAACCTTAATTCTTGTTTTTCCTGTGCTTCCAAGACCTACATTACTAGAATATGCATAAATTCCTTTGTCTGCAAAATATGAGAAACAGTTTACCCATTCAGTTCTTGCACCATTGGTCATCTCAAGTGCAGTATTATTTGGGCAAATAAACGTACACTCATTAAAAAGCATTGCAGGTTCTAGTGTTGTTGGATCAACAACCGAACCATCAATCAAAATACCTCTACCAGCTTTATATGAAACTGGTGGGTTGTGAACTGTATCGAATCCATAAGGATCCGATAAACTAGTATTTGTTCCTCTATTTAATACGGTTACTCTCTGAATATATGGTGAACGGGTTGAGGTTTTCATTCCTGGGGCAAACCTAAATGCGTATCCAGGTTCATACATATTTGCAACTGTAAGGTCTTCTACAGTTGTTTCACCATTCATTAAGAAACAATCTTCAGTCTTAGTTGCTTCAGTTGGTTGAACTAATGTGGCACGAAGACCCATTCCTCTAACAGTAACACCCTGAGGAACTGTCAGCGGAAACTCTTCAGTAAAAGTACCAACACCAACACGAACAATGTCACCCGATGATGCGAGAGATAATGCATGTTTTATGGTTAAAAATGTATCTCCAAGAGATGTTCCACTATTACTATCACTACCATCAACAGTTACATAATAAGCATTTCCCTCACTTGCAACAACCCCACTTAATCCAGAACCATCTCCAAAAAATGCAGTAGCAGTTACACTACCAATCCCAGTTAAATCACTTCCTGGAGAAATAGCATCAGCAGTTAATGCAGTCTCAGCAACGTATGCATATTGTGCAGTATAAGAATCAAATGCAACTCCAGCGAGTTCACCATAAAAACGTTCTGCAGTAACATATCCAGTAGAAGGATCTAATGAAATACTTGCACCGACTGATATCTGGCTATTATTACCATTGATTGTTACAGTATTTGTTCCTATTGTAAGAATTCCCGTAATTCTTACGTCACCATTTACAACTAATGATGTTTGACCTCCACCAACAACAACCGAATTATTAAATGTTGATATACCAACATCAATACCCAATGTAGATTGATTTCCTAAGATTAAAGTATCATCTAAGGTCTGAGATCCTCCTCCACCACCAGATACAGTGACAAATTCAAACTTACCTAAAGTATGATTATACTTAAGGAACTTGTTATGATATGCAGAAGGATTAGTTGCAATTCCTACAATATCATCCAGGTACTTTAGTTTGGTTTCACCACCGCCACCAATAGTTGCTAACTGTTCTTGAACACGATTGATGAATAATGTATAGTGTTTATTTAAATCATCAAGAGTTACAAAATTTTGATTTAATGGTGTTAAAGGATCTTCATTTTTTGTTTCTGGAGGTTCATTCAATAAACCCTCTTGTAGTTCTTCATAAATCTCAAGAACTCTAGAAATTTTACCTTTAATTTCTGGAAGATTCAGTAAAGTTTCTTCAGAAATTTGTTTAAAAATTTGATCTCTAAGTAAGATTAATTCTTTATTACTTTCCGATATATACCCTTCTACTCTAGATAGTTTAGTATCAGAATAATCATCTTCTTTATTATACTCAACTAATTCAGTTTGATGCTCCTCTAATAGTGATTTTCTCCAATCAAAAAGTTGTTCTTCTTGACTCGTAGCCTTTACTTCATCGTAAATTTTAGGAATATTTTCTTCTACTTGTTCTTCAAGGCAAACGAACTCGTAGTTATTCTGATCAGGAATAACACCAGTCTTTTTTAAACCCTCATCAAGATTCTTAATTTTTTCATTTATATTTTTCGAAGGCTTTGAGTACTTAATAGACTTCTTAAAAATGCTCATTAATTATTTTTCAATTTTTCCTTTAATAATATTTATTATACCCTATATTCTTCTATCTTGTCTAATACTCTATTCAAATAATGATGTGCTAACCATTTTGGATCATATCCAGATTTATTCATCCACTCTTTATCTAAGTCTAACTTCAATTTAAGAACTTCACATTTGATAATATCTTTAGTCAGTTGTCCGCGTGGCATAATACAAAAAAACTCTGCTCCTTATTTAGGAACAGAGTTAAGTATTATAAAGTTTTATATTAAACAGTAGCGCCTACTTTTACATTTGCCGAAACATACTCTAGAACATTTTCTGGAGTAGTTTGCTCATAAGGGTCGGTGTCGGCATTGTCCCGTCTCCCCTCTTCAACGAATAGTTTTTCGATGATTCCGTTATCCACGACTGCAGCATAACGCCAAGAGCGATCACCGAAACCAAGGTTAGACTTGTTGACAAGCATTCCCATAGAACGTGTGAAATATGCATTGCCGTCAGGAATGAGAGTTACCTTTTCGATGTTCTGGTCTTGTGCCCAGGCATTCATCACAAACCCATCATTAACAGAGATGCAGTAAATATCGTCGATGCCGAGACCCAAAAAGTCATCATATCTCTCTTCGAATCCAGGAAGCTGATAGGCACTGCAAGTAGGAGTGAAAGCACCAGGCAAGCTAAAAATGACCACACGCTTTCCATTAAAAAGTTCTGAAGTTGTACGACTTACAAACTCACCATTCTCACGAAACTGAAATTGAACTTCGGGAACAGTATATCCTTCACTACGCATTTTAACCTCCATCACCAAATACCAGGGATAAGTTGACCAGTAGTAAGATAAGAAGCAACGCCAGCAACAAAACCAATCATTGCCAGACGAGCATTGAGGATCTCTGCCTCAGGGGTCCATCCAAATTTGTTCATTTTAATTTCCTCCTTCATAAGGGTGTTGTTGTTTAAGATCAGGATTTGGTTGTGAGAAAACGATTGGACTTCTTGTTTTGTTCTTAATCACAATGAATGCATCATTTTGATAGGTAACAGTTCCAAATGGTTTTGCCCATTTTGCATTAGCATCTGGATGAGTTGCAGTTCCTGTAACTGCTACACCACCTATCTCTACAGAGAGTTCATCATTGGTGTTCCATCCAAGTTTTTCAAGAGCAAGAGCAAATTGCCCCAACATACCAGCACTCATTAATAAGTCTCAGATAATTTTTCTACAGAATAGCATAGGAGAACAAAAAATGCAACTGCTGTTGCTGTGAAAATTACTTCAGTCATCAGAAGATACCGAAGAAGAGTTTGCCAGTGATAAGATAAGAAACAGCGCCAGCGATAATGCCGACCATAGCCCAGCGTCCATTGTACATCTCCGTAGTTTGCATAGGAGTCAAAAGTCCCTTGCGATTATATTCTTGGTAAACCATTTGTGGCTCTTTTGCCCACATATTTTGTTGACCGTGTTCATTAGTTGTGACTGTCATTATTCAGTGTTAAGAACTGTTACAGAATTATATAGCAAAAATAAAGAGGGGTCAAGCCCCTCCTGTTACGGTTTTCACACATTTTAAGTATAAATGCTTACTATTTGCCTTCATATCCTGGAGGAATTCTACCAAAGTAAGGATCATAATCAAAAATTTGTTCCCACTCTTGAACATCCGCTGCTTGATTTTTCCAAAAATGCCAGAGACCTTCGTAGCTACTTCGATGGAATGTATCAAGATGATCTGTATGAATAGATGATCCCAATTCAATTTTGTACAAAAACAAAGGAATCGCAAATGTATTTCCAGAATTATAAATCAGATCATCTGCTACAGCACGTGGTTTAACACCATTATCAAGTTTATACTTATCACCTCGAACATGAAGATTCATTAATTTTTGTGCATGATGGCGAGTAATCAAATAGCAAGCTGTAGAAAAATCGTTTACAAAACGACGATGCATTCTAACGTGTACTTGAGCTGGATTAATAATAGCCAGTTGAATTACATCATAGTCGTATGGAACTTTTGAATAAAAATCTTTCCAACTAAAGGGCCAATGCGCTACTGTTCCAATATCACAATCATCCTCCATCATTAGAGCACAAGGGGAATCAGAAGTTTCCAACCAATGCTTCATTGCCTTAAGATGAGAGGTTACACATCCTACTTCACCAGAAGACATCAAATCAGGGTATCTACCTTTTAAAATTTCACCAAGATCCTTTCCATCTCTACCATCATAGGCGGAAATCCTGGTGTAATTTTCAATTTCCCAATACTTAAATTGATCCTCTAGACACTGTGCCCTTTCAGGTTGATCATCTAGGTTAATATAATAAATGGGAGGAAGACCCTTGAGTTTGTGAGTTGCTTTATTCTTTTCCATTATTCTGAGAGGACACTTTCTACAATTTTTTCAAAGATTTTTGTTTTGTTTACAAGAGGATCTTCAGATCCTCTCCAGTTCGCATACCAATTTGTGGCTGCACGATAATGGAGAAATTTACCGTCTAAATGCAATTCAAAATTATAACCTCTTGTTACTTCCTCATTTTGAAGTTCAATATCATAAAAATGAGTTGGGTATTGAACGTCCGTTTCTTTAAACCAAAAGTTATTCTTTTTGAAGTAATAATAAGTATGCCCACCTACATCGGTGAGTTCTCCATTTACAACACCATCAGAAAAATTAATATCATAATCAGTCATCTTTGGCATATTGAAAAACATTATACCATTCCACATATAAGTAACTGATCCTCTATATTGTGGAAGACCTGAAATAATAGCATCTTCCATATATTCTTCAATATTAAATTCATCAATCAAAAATAAATCAGAATCACAGAAAAATACAATATCATCAGAATGATTTACTTTTATAATATTATCATAAGTCCATTGAACAGTATCAGCACAAGCTTGTGCTGGATTCATTTGAACAGTTCTAGATGGTTTTTTATAGTAAGAAAATTTATTTTCAGAACAAATATCTTTAAACTGTTCTGAAATAGTATCATCTATTGAGTCATCAACTATATGAAATTGATACTCATTATCCAAAAACTTATCAAATAACTTTTTCTGTAGTAAAATAAAATCTGGTCGATTAACTACAGATGTAAAAATATTAATCATAGGTGTGCGGAAATCCAATCCTCAAGTTTCATAGTTGGTTGCCAACCAAAAGTTTTACGAAGTTTTTGATTGTTTGCAAGACTAACTCTTGCCTCACCTGGTCGAGGGGCAATATTTACTGTTGGTTGATCAAACATTCTGGCAATTTGATTAATAGAATAATTAGTTCCCGTTCCCACATTATAAACTTCACCAAATGCTTCTGGATCGGGATTTGAAATTGCTGCTAAAATATTTGCATTTACAACATCACCAACATAGGTAAAATCCCTTCTCTGATTTCCATCACCAACAATTGTTAGAGGTTCACCAGCAGCTTGTTGGCGAAGGAAAATACCAATTACAGGAGCATACTGTCCACGGAGAGGTTGACGCTCACCATAAACATTAAAATAGCGGAAACAGATTGTTTGAAGACCATAAAGGTTTGTATACATCTTACAAAGTTTCTCACCATTAACTTTTGATACTGAGTAAGGATTCAAACAATCATCAGATTGAGTTTCAATGTTGGGAGTTTGATTCATTCCATATCCAGAAGAAGTAGAAGAGTACATCAAACGCCTAACACCTGCTTCACGAGCACACTGGAGAACAGTTACGGTGCCAACAGAGTTAATACTAACCGCCTCAATGGGATTTTCAATAGCAGGTTGAATACGTGCCTCCGCTGCAATATGAAAAACATAATCTACTCCATCATAAAGGGGTCGAGTATTTTCATAATCACGAATATCATACTTGTAGTTTTGTGCTTTATCGTTCCAGTAAAATTGATCGTGAGCATCAGAATGCTCATTATCAATCACAATAACCTCATGACCCATCTGAAGCAAACGATCAACAAGATTGGATCCAATAAATCCAGCGCCGCCAGTAACTAGTGATTTCATTAATATAATGCAGTAGGTTTCCAGAATTGTTTAGTTGGTTGAAATACCTCAACCGAAGGATATGTAGTTAACTTTTGATCGGTTCCATTAGAACTTGTTTGATAAAACATAGGATTATCAAACGCATATACACTATAATATCTTTGTACTTCAGCAAATCCAATATCTTGGTGATCTGCTATGTGAGATGCCTGAATAGAAATCTTACTACAAAGAGAAGCATACTCTTGAGAAAAATAGAGAATAGAGTGCGCCCCAAGCATATTATAAACCCTTAAAAGGTTATCGTCAACTTTTTCATACTGAACAAAAGGTCCAGAGTGAGAATTCATTCTTCCCCAAGAAGATATTCCAAGATATACCGCATCAGCATCATCTGGAATTTGAATGACTGGTTGAAAATCATTTACCCTACAATCATCCTCAAATACAACAAAAGGAACATCAACTTCATTGAGTGCATTGAAGTGAGAAAAAGAACATCCAGCTAAATGCCTGTCTGCTGGAAATTCCGTTGCTTCAACTCTAATGATATTTTCAAATCCAAGTTCAGTGAGCATATTGTGCATATACTCATTCTTCTCAGTATCTCTTCGAAGATTTATGTAAATCGCTGGGATTTTTCTAAGATCTAAGTTCATTGTGATTCTTCTTTAAAGCTACAATTTTAGGATCATATGGATAATCAGTTCCCCAAAACTCTTCAGCATAACAATATGAAGGAGTAAGACTCAGAGTTGGTGGATTATCAATCAGATAACGATTCATATGAGATTCATCGTGCCAAATTGCAACGATTCCATTATTCAAATCAGTAATCACATTATTTGCAATTTTTTCTGACATTTTAAGAAACTCTTTGGTGCTTCCACCATTGAATCCACCAGCATAATAATGTTTACCTTCTTGATATCCAATATGTGCTGTAGATTTAGATCTCCTTTCGTAAGCAAATTGCTCTGGAGTTTCGTTGATTTTGTATGGATGTTGGACAGCAACTAGATCGCTTACAACCTCATCTTCCCCAATTTCACTCACAACTTTCATATCAACATCAAAGTAAAAACAATAATCAAACTTTGAAATATAATCTGCTTCGTTGGTAAAATAATTATATCTCTTAAGAGTTGGCATTGGCCAAGGTTCGTGCTCAATTGTAGAGACTTTAATGTTTTCAGAGGATTCTACATCGTGATTAGTTATCAACAAACCCTCTATATGATTTCCAGTGAGAAAGTTTTCATCAATGGTATCATATAAATTTTGAGCAAATTGGATATATTTGTTAGTTGCGATTGTTAAAATACAAATTTTTAGATCTTTCATAGAATCCTCTTACGAATATAAAGAGCATCTCCCCAAGTTTCTCCAGTCCACTCTGTTTCTACTCTAGAAAAATCAGAGAGAAAAACATCCAACTCATCAATGTAAACATTGTTTTCGTAAACTTCATCTCGGTTTACTTCACAATAAACATAATCAATTTGATCGAGGGTGTTTTTCCCACCTTTCAATACTTCTAGTTCATAACCCTGAACATCCATATTGATAAAGTTGTATCCACTCAACTCAAAACTATCAAGAGTTTTTACTTCTACAACCTCTTTCTCATCAAAAGTAATATCTTTGTATTGTTCCAGATGTTTTTTTGGTTTTAGTAGAGAACTACTTAGAGCACCATTACTACTAACATACATTTCAAAGTCACCTTCTGTTGCACCAAGAGCAACTTGGTATCCCTGAATATTTGCATTTAACTTTTCAACATTCTTGAAGAGAACTTCAAAATTTCTTTCCAGTGGTTCAAAGACAACAATGTCTTGAATTCCATTGTAAACATACTCATTTAATTCTTCACCATAATGACCACCAATATGAATAATACCTTTAATATTCATATTGTATTTTTTCTTTAAGTTTGTAAAACTAATTAGCATTTAAAATCTCCAACAACTTTTGAACCGATTGCTCATAGGATAAGTTTTTACTAATAAAATCTTTGGGACAGTATTGGTCAATTCTATCATAAAATCTTGAAAAGGTATCACTCATTTCAGATTCATCAAAGAATCTTTCACCGCAAGTATCATCCCAGTATGGAACAGAAGTAGCATCTACTTTATATTCTTCACCCTGATCAGACCAATCTTTAACATCCCAAACAAATAAAGGAACATTCTGATCCATTATCTCCTGAACAGCAATCCCCTGACTTTCTGTTCCATTTAGAAGAAAACAAAATCTGGATTGACTTGTCAAAAGTTCAAGATCAGATTCAACATAATTTCCATACGAAATAATATTGTAAGTTAATTTTTTACTTGCAAGAAAATTACAAACAGTATCCAGTTCTTTTTCAGATCTTCTCTTGTAGTAGATCAAACAGTCATATCTCACATTCCGATTCAAGTTAGATTCTGAAATTCCAACAGGCCAAACTGATACTTTATCATCAGAAAGATTAAATTTAGAAACTAAAAGATTTTTAACCCAATCAGATGGAACAATAAGTTTATTGTAATAGTTTGGATTAGAAACTAAAAATTGACCCCAATTATCAAAAGGCCAAAACTGAGGTCCTATAAAACAAGTTTCGTGATCTAGATTCTCGTGCTTTTCATATCCTTTAGCATCATAATGAACTAAGAAGTTTTTATCAAACTTATCCTCATTAATAGAATAAGGAATATTAGATAATTGCAAAGATTCCTTTAAATTGTTTAACAGTTTTTCAGGTCCTGTCATTCTTCCCTGAAAATGAGAATCCTCATACCAAAGATTAATCATAACCAACTCCAATCTCCGAAGGACATATCTTTAACCTTTTTATCTTTGCACTCAGCATCAAACCAATTCTTAGGTGCAAATATTTTTTCACTATTTGCTAACCAAGCACCCCACCAAGAAAATGAAGAGTTAGCAATGATGTGCCAACGACACATTGACATTAAACACATATCAACGTCAGCAGAATTTCCCTGTGAAATAAAAAATCTGTCTGGTTCAAATATTTCTTGATCTTGGCACCAGAGAGGATCATCAGAAAAAACAAGAACTGGAGCATCTTTTGGCAACTGATCCAATGCTTGTTCATAATAAGAAGTTGGTTGCACTGGGTGATTGGGGTTTACCATATAATCACCTCTACGAATATGTAGAGAGATTGCATCAACATCACCTAGAAACTTACTAAAGGTTTGCTTACAATCATAACTCAAAACCTCATCAAAAGCAAAATCTTCTCTAATTTCACTTTCAATATGTTTAAAGTATTTTTGAGTTTGATAATATCCAAACAAATCTACATTATCTGGGCAATTTACAAATAGTTCTTTATCAAATTCGTGAAATCTTTCCTGCAATATAGGATGCTGTTGCAACCCAATATTATTTTTTTCTTCTATTTTAAAAACATTATAAAGATTGCATTTTTCTTGTCTAACGTTTTTATCATTTCTACCAAAAAAATCTTTTGGTGGAATCATAAAATCATACCCACGATGTTTAGCAATGCCTTTTAAAGAGGCATACTGAAACATTTGATTAGCAAGTCTTCCCAGATTTCCCAGATTATTAAATGACAACATTTTCTTTATACCATTCGTAAGTTTTTTCAATACCTTCACGAAGACCGATCTTCGGTTCCCATCCCAGTGCTTTAATTTTATCTACATTGAGAACTTTACGTGGAGTGCCATTGGGTTTTGTAGTATCCCAGTTAATATCCCGATTATATCCAACAACATCGGCAATAATTTCAGCAAGTTGTTTAATCGTTACGTCTTCACCAGTACCAACATTAATGTGATGCACTTCATTGTAGTTTTGCATACAGACGTAACACGCTTCTGCAAGATCATCAACGTGCAGAAACTCCCTCATCGCAGAACCATCGCCCCATAGTTTAACTTCATAATACTTGCTGTGTGCAAGAGCACCATGAAACTTAGCAATCATCGCAGGGAGAACGTGGGAAGTTTCCAGATCAAAGTTATCATTAGGTCCATAAAGGTTCGTAGGCATCAGAGAAATGGCATTAAACCCGTGCTGCTGGCGATATGCCTGACACATCATAATGCCAGCAATCTTTGCAATCGCATAGGCATCGTTGGTCGGTTCCAGAGCACCAGTCATCAACTGGTCTTCGGTGATAGGTTGAGTTGCAAACTTAGGATAGATGCAAGAGGAACCAAGAAATAAAAGTTTCTTTACACCAAAATTATAAGACTGCTGAATAAGATTAGTTTGAATTTGGAGATTCTCAGTCAGAAAATCTGCCTTGTAGTTGTTGTTTGCCATAATGCCACCAACTTTAGCAGCAGCAACAAAAACATACTCAGGTTCTTCTGAACAAAAATATCTTTCAGTTTCATCTTGATTCGTAAAATCTACATCATCACGAGTTCCTTTGATGATGTTGGTATAACCCTTACTCTCAAGATTTCTCACGATTGCTGAACCAACCATCCCGTTGGCACCAGCAACTAATACCCTAGAATCACTGTCCATAAATGCACATATCCTCAACTAATTGTTTGAAAGAAATCTTAGGTTCCCAACCTAGTTTTTCTTTTGCCTTAGTGGCATCACCCAATAAAGTCTCTACTTCAGCAGGTCGGAAATATTTAGGGTCAACCTTAATAACTGGTTTCATAGTACTCATATTATAACCAACTTCATCAACACCCTTTCCATCCCAAGCAATTTTCATACCAAAATAAGGTGCTGCCTCTTTAATGAAATCACGAACAGAATATTGCTCACCAGTTGCAATTACATAGTCATCAGGTTCATCTTGTTGCAACATTAACCACATTGCTTCCACAAAGTCCTTAGCGTGTCCCCAATCCCGTTTTGCGTTTAGATTTCCGAGATATAGTATGTCTTGTTCCCCAGTTGAAATGCGTGATAATCCGCGAGTGATTTTTCTTGTGACAAAAGTTTCTCCTCTGCGAGGGGATTCATGATTGAAAAGAATTCCAGAACTTGCGTGTAGTCCATAGGACTCTCTGTAGTTTTTGACGATCCAGTATCCATAAACTTTTGCGACTCCATAAGGTGAACGTGGATAAAAAGGAGTAGTTTCTTTTTGTGGAATCTCCTGAACTTTACCAAACATTTCTGAAGTAGATGCCTGATAAATTCTAGTTTTCTTTTCCATTCCCAAAAGACGAACTGCTTCAAGAATACGAAGAGTTCCAAGACCATCAACCATACCAGTATATTCAGGCATCTCAAAAGACACTTTTACGTGACTTTGAGCACCAAGATTATATATTTCATCTGGTTGAACTTGTTGAATAACTCTTACAAGGTTGGTAGAATCTGTAAGATCTCCATAGTGAAGTTTAATTTGACCATAAATGTGATCAATGCGACTAGTATTAATTAAGGAAGATCTTCTTACAATACCGTGAACTTCATATCCTTTTTCGAGTAAAAGTTCAGCAAGGTAAGAACCATCTTGACCTGTAATACCTGTAATCAGAGCAACTTTCATTTTAAAATTTATTATGAAAAATTAGGACAAGGGCAACACAAATTTTCTAATTCTTGATTTCCCATATAGTAATCTCTAGGTAAACGCTCTATCTTGGTCCAAATGTTTAGAGTAGAACCAACATCAAGATAAGTATTGTTTTTATTATTCTTCCAAAGTTTATAAGCTAGAATATTAGCAAAAGAACCAGCAGCAAACAAAAACAACTTATCTTTAGGATTATCTTCTAGAATTATTTCGGGAAGATCCCTATTCATTACCCAAGCATTATAATCAATTGGATAGAATTTTTCAACTTTAAAAGGTAGATTATCAAGATTCGTATTCTTATGTGTTACAAGATGAATATCTCTTTCTTGATATAACGGAATATACTTTTCTTTATAAAAAGTATAATTATAATTTACAAAAATATTTGCATAGGTAATTTGAGATTCTTCCTGCCCAGAAAATAGAATTGTGTCTTTGTAGCAGGGGCAAATAGCGACATAATAATTTGGATCTTTATATTGAAGAGATTCAATAAGTTCTTGTCTTGCTAATTCAAATAGAGGATGATTTCCATTTGCTTGCCACTCACCATTAGCAGGGAAAAAAGAATCTCCTTTAATAGCGCCCCATTCACCATCAGCAAATTTACTCAAAGCAAATTTTTCATTAGATTGAAGTTTTTGATAAAAAACTTCAATCTCTTTTTTATAATCTTTCATTTTTTCTTACAAACAGAAATGAAATATCCATTATGCCAATGACTATCTTGCAACACAACTTCTGGATACACTCTATCTACACCATTACTAGTTCTAATTTGCATAGAGTAAATAACTTCAACTCCTAGTTCCTCGATTGCTTTTTCAGTTCCTTCGCGGGGGCGAGGATCATTCCAATCATCTACAAGGAAAATAAAAGTGTCATCAAGTGCAGGAAGAGCACATTTTAATCCATCATACTGATCTTCGACTTCGTGAGGTCCATCAAAAAGATAAACGTTGAATTTACCAATATCAGTATAATCAACTTGTCTAAAATCTTCTTCGTGAAGTTCTACACTGTTTTCATCCTCATCCTTTAAAGTATTTTGAATATTTCTCCTGAATTCATTTCTAACATCGCCAAATTGAGTCCAGTTATCAATACAAACAGAATGAACTTTGTTCCCATAAACTGCAGAGCAAGCAGTAGATCCAGACCAAGAACCAACTTCAAGATATCGTGCATCTTGAACTGTTTCAATTAAGTTATTAATGAAAATTCTGTATCTTTTACCAGACATTCCATACAAACCAAGAATCCAACTAGGCAACTTGGTTTCTTCCTGAACTGCTTTATCAAAAGCGGTCTTAATAAGTTTTGCGTATTTATTTTTAGTATTTCCCGTTTCCTCAACGTAAGGATTAAAGGGAGAGGCTTCCATCAAATTCATCAGTTTCTATCCTTATAAAGTACAAATCCACTATCAACACAATATTTTAGATATTCTCTCATCTCACCAGTCCCTAAAGTGATGTGAGCAGTTGCGTGTTGATCGGCACCATATTGAATTGCTTTCAAACTACTCCACATACTAGTATCATCAGAAGGATGAGGCGGAACGTATGTTTTTAGGTCAGTATACTTTTGAATCATATATGAAAAGTGAATGTCTTCTCCACACAACATAGTCCACTTTTCTTCTGGTAGTTCTCTCCAGAAAACCGAGAGAAGATCTCTAGAAAAGAACCAAGAGTGACCTACAATATCAACTTCAACGGGTTCGGTATTATTTCCAGCACATTCTGGATTTGATTCCCAACCAAACCTTGTATATTTTCCATCAGAAAGTTGATCTAGTTCGTAATTTTCATTTTTAAACCTGAGACCGATTCCACCAAGAAGTCCTGGATGAGTTTTATAAGTTTGCAAACAGTTTTCTAACCATCTATTTCCAGGAATTGTATCATCATCAAATACACAAACATAATCACTTTTTGCATTTAGAGCATATGCAAATCTTGCCCAAACACCATAATTGTAATTACTCAGGGCGGAATTCAATTCACAATAGGTGTCTTCATCATAAGTAACACCAGGAATAGTATTCTGCCAATAAAAAATTTCTTTTACTGGAACAGTTTGGTTCTTAATTGCTTCGACTTGTTCTTTTAAGTTTTGTCTTTTATATCCGTTAAGAACTACAGTAATAGATTCAGACATACATCAAATCATTTTAGTTTTATTATAACAAAAAAAGTGGGTTTATGCAACCCACTTAACGTAACTCAGGCTCGCCACCAATTTTGATTACGAGAAAATTGGAAACTCGGCGGGAGTTATCCCATCCGCACCACTTACTCTTTAATGGAAAAGCAAGAAACCAAAATGAGGGTCAAACTTGACTCCACCACCTAGTTTGTCTGAACTAGGAAAAGTTGGGTTAACTTTGATATCTCGGTAATACCAAAGAATGCTATTAGAAATAGTACATCCCAAAGTTTGAGTTTGATGGCAAAAGGAATACCGAGTAGTCCCCCGATAAACTTGATTGCCAAACCACTTTTAAAATCTCCCCACAACATGATCTGATAACCAAGTAAAAGGAGAAAGTTCCCGATGTATCTCAGGATACTTGTTTTAGACATAAGGGGTTTGCTCCCGACCAGGGCAGGTTTAAAGTCTTTCCGAGACTAAATTATAGTCCCAAGGATTTAATAAAATAGATGTTCTTTCTCCAGAAAATTCTTCAACATAATGAATAACTCCTGGAGGAAAAATAACTAACCTATTTACTTTTGGGAGAATGATACAATCTTCTAAATGAAGAAGACCTCCAACTAGATTATTAACATTGAGATAATAAACTATAGAGCATATTGGAAACTTGTAATTTCCTGTGAAATCAAAGAAGTTTTCATCTTTGTCATAATGCCAATCTGATGGTCTTGTATTATTCTGAGTCCAGAATTCATAACCAACAAAATTACTTACATTATAGTAATTTTTTGCTTCTTGCAAAAATTTTTGGCAGATGTCGTAATAAGAATGTTTTTCTTCTTTTTTATACCAAGTTTCTGAAATATTATTCTGATTTAATCTTTTTCGAATTTCTAGTATAAAAGATTCTTCTAAAAAGTCATCAAGAATAATTATTTTCTTTTTTTCTAAATCCAATTTTGTCAGTCATCCTCTTTAATATAACAAGGAACACGATCTGGATCTAACCACTTTGCGTATTCAAAATCTTCCATTGCAGTAGAACATTGTAAACCATTATCAAAAAGATAAATGTCATTCCAACGTTTGGTATAATAATTTTGCTTTTGCAAGCGATAATCAGGTTTACCGTTTATTTCAAGAATACCTGCCTCAATAAAGCGATATCCTTCACGTTCCAGAAGAACTTTGGTTTTCATGCAACCTCAACAGATTCAAGATCTTGAGCAACGTATTCCATAAGGATTTCGTAGTCATCAAGTGGTTCTCCAGAAAATACAGCGCCCTCATTTTCATAGAAGCGGCGAACCTTTTTATAAAGTTTCGGATTCTTTACATCAAGGTAGAAATCACCGTTAACAGCAGCACGAAGAGTGCTAACATCTTTCTTGAATTTTTGGATCAGAGACATTGTTTTGAATTGTTTGCTCTAGTATTATAAGGTTTAGAGTTTTTTGTGTCAAGTGTGCCAGTGAAGTAACTGGCAGTCGGGGTGACAGGATTCGAACCTACGACATCTCGCTCCCAAAGCGAGTGCTCTACCAAACTGAGCTACACCCCGTTGAGGATGATCATATTATAACAGGTTTGGAATCTCCTGTCAATATAAATCCTTTCTTATATATGAAATGATCAAAACTCCTCTTCTAGAAGAAGAATGATTGTATGCATAATGTGTTGTTCTTTCATCAAAAGGATTTAAATCACCATTCTTTAGAATACGTTTTTCCTCACCAACTATTAATGCAGATTCACCATCTTCTGGTATGTCCAAAGAATAATGATACTTAACAACGGAACTCATCACAATTTGATTTGTTCTGTATGATGCATTTTCATTCATTATAATTCTCTCATCAGTATCAATATGAGGATCAATGTCTGAATGTGGTTCCAATATCGAGAAAACTGCTAGAACTGGCAAAACAGGAAAAGACATAATCAAATTAGCAGTAAAACTGTTTTTTACATCTTCTGGAACTATTGGTAAAATTTGTTTATTATAAACTAAAGGGCATACTTGCCAAAAATACCCTGTACTTTTTGGAAGAACAACCTTACTAAAATCTGTTGTTGAGGTTAGTTCGTAATCATGCGAATAATCAAAAAAATAATTTTTATCTCTAAAATTTATATAATCTTTTTTAATTAGATCATAAGATTCATATATTTTTTGATTATTAATTCTATCGGATAAGGGTAAAAACATTATTACTTTTTTCTATGTACTACCATTATCCCAATAATAGGAACGATTGTCAAACCAATACCACACAACCCCAACCATATAGGACTTGCTGCCAAAACTTCAACTAAATGAAACATTAATATCCCCTCCAAGTTTTAAATTCGTGGTAAAAATATTGATCCACTACTCTATCATCTAATGGGGCATTCTCAGTTCTATGTGCCCATACTTCACAAAATTCTACGATACGATGATCGTGTAGTGAACTATGCCCCCACATTCTCACAAATGCTGAAGCTGCAAAGTGATAACGTTGCCTAATGTGCGGTTCCGTTTCCTTTATACTTTTCGGTATCATAATACCCTCCTTTTGTTCCGAAGTAAAGAGTTGCTAATACGAAAGGAATTGAAACAAATAAAAGTGCTTTTGCTAATAACATTAAATCATCTCCATTGCTCTTGAAAGTTCAATATAATGATTCATTTCATCAACTGCGATTTCACCTATCTTAGTGTCTTCTGGATGATCCCAGAAATAATTTAAATAAGTCTCGGTGGCGTGATATTCAATACCAGCATTCAAATGATAAGCGAAAACAGGAGTAAGAAAATAATAACCCACCATAGTCCAATAATAGATGAGAACCAAATGATAAGCGAAAAAGCGATCAACCCAGCGATCTGCTCCGCCACGCGACTCCATTTCTCTGAGGTGTTCGGTTTCATTGACTGTTTGTTCGAAATGTTCTTTCATTAAGTAGTAATGTTCTTCGGTTCTCAATCCCAAAGATTCTTTGAAATGAAGAACGCTCAGAAAAGCAAAGTATGGTGCTCTGGCAATTGTTTCTAAAACCCAAAATCTTTGTATTGGATAGTCACGATATAGAAAGTCAATGATTGATATCGTGACTGTTAAAACTATATCGTTGAATTTTTTCATAGAAATACACCTGGTTTGTAATCTACTAACTTCTGAATCTCCTCAAGAAGTGATCCATACTCTTTAAATCTTCTATCTCCAGCAATAAAATGCCTTTGTCTTGTCCAAACTGCATCTGCTAAGAGTTTCAGCTCATATTCTGATAATCCACTAAATCTTTCCATTGAATAACTCCTTTATCTTACGTGATGACCACCAAACATATAACGCATACCATTCAAAATCTTGGCAGCGAAAGTGCCCAGATTGCGAGAATTAAATCTTTCATAAAGCGCAGTTGTGATGACAGGAGCGGGAACCCCCAGATCCACAGCGGCAGTAACCGTCCAGCGACCCTCACCACTGTCGGATACGCCTCCAGAGAACTGTTTAAGCTCACTGTTGCCGCGTAACACATCAGCAGTAAGATCAAGTAACCAAGAACCAACAACGCTACCACGGCGCCATAACTCAGCCACTTCAGCAACATCAATATCATAGCAATAGGATTCTGGATCTGCCATTGGGGCAACTTCCGCATCTCCTTCTCTAACATACTTGGCACCTGCATTGGCATTCTTAATGATGTTAAATCCTTCGGCATATGCCTGCATTATTCCATATTCAATTCCATTATGAACCATTTTAACAAAGTGTCCTGCACCTGGTCCTCCACAATGCAACCAACCAAACTCAGCAGAAGTTACGTCTGAGTTAAATTGAGTCCTGGGGGCAGCATTGATTCCTGGGGCAAGGGCATCAAAAATGCTCGCACAAGTGGCGACCGCAGTATTTCCCCCGCCAACCATAAGACAGTATCCACGATCCAGACCATAAACACCACCGCTAGTGCCACAATCAATATATTGGATACCAATCTTTGCCAGGCGTTCTGCTCTTTTCCGACTGTCTTTAAAATTGCTATTGCCATGATCAATAATAATATCTCCCTCACCACAATATCGTAGTAACTCATTGATTGTCTCCTCTACGGTTTCGGCAGGAACAACCATCTGAAAAATGCCAGGTTGTGTTCCACCAGTTTTTGTTTGTTTAACTACTTGAACAAGACCTTTTATAGAAGTTGTAACGCCATTAACATATCCATTTTCAAATGCTTCTTGTGCTTTTTCATAATTTCTGCGATACCCCCAAACTTCTATTCCAGCTTTCATCATGCGGCGGGACATTCCTTCTCCCATCCGTCCTAAACCGATTAATCCTACTTTCATACAACTCCTGGATAAGCGTTATTAAGACCCCAATAAATGAATAATCCAATAGAACTTAAAAGTAAAATTGCAGATACAAAAGTTTTAGTCATCTTTTTCATCCTCATAAGTTGATGGTTCTTCAAACAATTCATCCATTTTTTGTTGGAATACTTTTTCTTGTAGTTCCTTTAAATCTTTTTCTGTCAGGGTTATCATTTGTCCTTAAGTATTTCTTCTATTCTTTTACGCATATTTGTACTATCTTGTTTCATATAATCACGAACAGAATAACCACGTTTATTTTTCATAATACAAGTTCCTTGATAGAACATTGTTGCGGCAAACACCAATAATAAGCATATACTTATTATTTCAGGGTAATGTTGAGCCATGGTAGTAAAGGTGGAATAACACCTACTAATCGGAGGAGTCCCTCAGCAAATAAAGCAAGAACCACCCAACCGACGCACATGCTAATGATAGAAGCATTACGGTTGTGTCTTCGTATTGCAGCATCGATCATCTCCTGAACTTCTGAACGACTTACCAATTCGTCTTGAGGTTCCATCACTTTTCATCTCCAAGAAACTTTGCTAAAGGATCTTTTCTGGTCTTTACAATTTCAATTGCTCTTTTATAGAACATATTATCTGTATTACCAGATTGTTCGAAGGTCTCCTTGATCTTCACCCAATTATCGTAGGTGTGCTGATCCATAGGGTTTAGGTTGAATACTACTAGTTATGCTAGTGAGTACTTTTACTTTGTCAACTATGTGTCGGTTTCAAGAAAGTGTTTAAGAAAATCTAAAACTTTGTAATATTTGTAACGGAAGGAGGGGGAGTCGAACCCCCAAGGGCTTTTACACCTCAACTGTTTTCAAGACAGGTTCCGTCGCCAATCGGATTGCCCTTCCAATATGATATAATATAGTATATGTATTCGATTTTGTCAAGTGAATATAATCCCATCAGAAAAAAGAATTGCCTTTGAAAGGCTCCTTAAAAAACTTGGGTATAAAGATAGATTGCCCGTATATCCAAAAGAACAAAAAAGATATCAACAAGTAAATTTTAAATGCTCCGATGGAGCAATGGCAATTTATACCTTTATTATACTGTATCAAACAAAAAAGAGTTATCTATATTTGGAGTTTGAAGATCACTATAATTCACCAGACTTAGAACAAAGAATTAAATCACTTGCTGAAAGAATACATTTTAATGAAAAAACCAGAGTTGCTGAAGTTGGATACGAAGTCAAATATACAAAACAACCAAATGAATTTTCACTGGAAGATAGGAAAAAAATATTTTATCACTTTATGAAATATACCTATGAAAATCTAGAAAAAGGTATGGTAAAACTTTCACCAAGACCTGGAGATATTTTAGTCGCAAAACCTTATGGTCCAAAAATTAACGAAGGATTTAATGAATCTTCTCTAGTGATTGGACAGAGGCAAAGATCACTTGTTGCCAGCAAATTTGGATTTGGGCAATTGCAAGATGATGGATTTCAATATGCTCGATATGATGAAAACTGTGTTTTAAGACCTATCTAATTTCAAAATCTAACTTACGAACCTTTCTATTTCTACGCGCATTCTGATACGCTAGATCCTCATTAGAAAAGATTGTTGATTTTTTGGATTGATTATCATTAGAAACCATAATAACCTTCGAAAGATCAATAGCTGTAATGGTTTCTCCTCTAACAGTTGTCATGTTTGGACAACCGCAGCACTTTGTTTTTGATGGGTGACTTGACAGCTCAACACCACACTCTTTACATCTAACTGTAATCATTGTTATTTTTCAAATAATTTTAACAGGATTTATTCTTCTACTTCAACTTGTTCCGAAACTTTTACTTCTGGTTGTTGCTCAACTTCTGCTTCTACTGCAATATCTTCAACTGATGATGTCTTAGAAGTTTCCGATATGGATCTTAACATCCAAACAAATTTGCCGTGAGTCTCTAAAATATCTTGAAGAATATTTGCTGTGGCAAGACTTTCAACTCTTTCAGCAGAATTAGAAGCATCAATCAACATTTCACTGATGACCTGATTATCTCCCAACAGTTGCTTCACCATTGTTTTAGCATTAATACCTTCAGCACTATTTGATGCTTGATTAATATGAGTTACTTCTGTAATTCTAGTTAAAGTGCTAACTGGTTTCATTCCCAAGAATCTCATATGTTCTGTGAGACGATCAATTTCTTCAAACATTGTTTCATACTGTTTTCCAAAAAGTTCATGAAGTTGATAGAAATCAGATCCAACTACATTCCAATGGTAAATCCAAGTTTTATGGAACAAGACAAACAAAGTTGCTTGAATATCACTAAGTTGTTTAAATAGTTTTTCCATAACACTTTTTAAAAATATTTATCACTGTTTAAAAGTGAAAAATTGATTGATACTGTATCTACCACTTATACCATCATCTTGTTCTAAGATAATTGGAGAAACAGAATGCCATTCACAACTAGGAAATATAATAGTACTATTATGATTTAACTCTGGAATATAATTATATTCGGTAAAAATTAAATTTCCACCTTCAAATTTTTTAGGAGTTTTCCAAAAAGTAGTGACCGATGAAACTGTAAAGTTATCATAATGACTTTTATAATAACTTTTATCACCGTAGTAACTCAGTAGAGTCAAATCATGATTGCATATCATTAAATATTTTGAAAAGATATTTTCTTTTAATAAATCATTAATTAAAAATATTTTTCTATTAAAAGTAAGAATATTACTTAATTTTCTAAACTCATTGTGATGATATAAATCATCCAAAAATATTCCAACTTTATTTAAAGAAGCATTTTCATCTCCAGTTTTATCTGGTGTTAGAAGTTTTCCTGGTTGATTTAAAAACTCAATTTCTTGCCATATCAACTTTTCTTCAGTTTTATCATAGTAATCATGAATTATAGTATGATAGAACGGTTCTTTATAATTAAAGATTTTCATATTAAGTTTTTAAGAAGTGGGCAATATCGGATTCGAACCAATGACCGTCTGCGTGTAAAGCAGCTGCGCTACCGCTGCGCCAATCGCCCAATAAAGTCAAGATTGTCTCATCATATATTCTACAGTATTTGCTACATCATTCATAGCATCACGGAGATTTGGTTGTTGACCTGACTCCATTTTGATAATAGGACGATGGTCGTCAGTCAAGGTCCAACGCCATTGATTCATATCTTTACAATGCCAAAGATTAATTTTCATTTTTGAATTGCTCCAAACGTACCCAATTAATAAGTGTATTTAATTCATACAATTCTTGCTTGTATGTATCATACTCTGGATACTTTGAATCTCCAACTAGATCGGAATCTTCCATATAAGAAATTTCACTTGTGAGAAAATCTGCATAGTGCCTAAATGCAGTAATAGCAAGTTGTCGATCTTGCTGAGAAAGTAAAGACATAAACCTCCTAACTCGTTATCTATAATACATTAAAAGGAGGGTTTTGTCAACCCCCCCGCTATGTATCACTTTTCGCCCAGACCGATTTGTTGAACTTTTAGACGAGCACGGTTCAAAATAGAACCAGAAAGAGGAACATAACCCAAGTCATCGGCAAGTGATTGTGCCTTAGAACTCAGGGCATACTTAATGGCATCACGAACTGCTTCTGCTTTGCCAGGAGCATAACCACTCTTATATGCAATGATCCAGGTCAGAGTGGCAATTGGATATGCTTGAGAACCAGATGGATTGGGATTTTCTCCAGCAAGAGTCACAGGGTCCAGTTTGATGCCATTCAGGGCAGCAGCACCAGTCACAGCAGAAGGTCCAACGAACTTACCTGCCTTGTTCTGGAGTACAGCGGCTTGGAGTTTGTTAGCACGAACGAATCCAGTGTTCACATAACCAATCGCACCAGGAGTATTCTTGATCGTACCAGAGACACCTTCGTTACCTTTGGCACCAACACCAACAGGCCAGTTCACGGATTTACCCACACCTGGTTTCCAATCACCAAACGCATCCAGAGAGTTGGTGAAAGCATAAGTCGTTCCAGAACCGTCCGAACGATGAACGACATTCATTTTACCAGCAGCACAACCAACTTGCTTCCAGTCCTTAATACGTCCAGCAAAGATATCAACAGTTTGTTTCTGAGTCAGTTTCAGTTTACAACCAGGTTTGTTATAAGCAATAGCAATCGTTCCACCAACCATAGGAATCTGAACGACACCACGCTTTACTTTTGCCGCTTCTTTTGCTTTGATGGGTTCGTCACTTGCTCCGAAGTCAACTGTGCCCGCAACAAATTGACGAATACCAGCACCAGAACCAACGGACTGATAATTAACCCTGTCCCCAGTAGTTCGTGCATAATCTTGGAACCAACGTTGATAAATTGGTGCAGGGAAGGTGGCACCAGCACCATTAATAATAGGTCCAGCAAGTGCAGTGGTAGGAGCAAGAGCAAGACCGAGTGTAGCAATGTGTTTGAGTTTCATAAAAATTAAAAACTTCGTAAGTAATTGTACTTGATTGAGTTTAAGAGAAAGTTAAATGTGATCAAACACCAAAAAACCTCCCCGAAAGGAGGTTTAGAGGTATCAAGATTCTATCAGAACCTGAAACTGGTCTGAATCACACCACCGTAGTTAGAAGAAGCATTCTTCAGACCTTGGTTGTTGGACACATAGAACACAGCAGGAGTAATGCTGATATTATCGCTAACCTTGTAACGATAGAAGGTTTCCCACATCACAGCATCCTTAGTTAGGGAAGCAGCATTGCCAGGAGCACCGATGGCAAAACCAGCAGCATTGCCCTTAGCAAATACATCACTCCACTGAACACCTGCCATCCAAGTCTGAGAGTTGGTTGCAGCGCGAGGAGTTGCAGGACCATCAACATAGTTCCAACCATAAGCAGCACTCACAGAAGGAATGATGCCAGAGGTTTTAGGTTGCCAGTAAGCATTCAGAGCATAACCATTGGAGGTTTGATTAGCGGCAAGAGTACCACCATTACCAGCAACACCGTTAAAGGTACGAACACGAGTGCCTTCAGTACCATTACGATAACCGAATGCAATACCATACTGAGGAGCACGATAACCGACTTGTGCCAGAGTATTCAGAGCACCAGCGGCATTGAACTCACCTTTAGTGGAATCAGAACCATTCTGAGCAACATAGTTCAGAGAGGCAACAAAACCTTTCTTACCTGCTTGTGCCCACTGAGCACCAAAACCAGCACCAGTTGCCTTGTTATAAACACCAGGAGCACCAGCAACAGCAAAAAAGTCAAGGATATCAGACTTGTATGCAGTAGGAACCCATGCCATTTCAGTGTTACGAACAATAGCACCAGCAGTCAGAGTCACGCCCTTTGCAAGACCAGGGAAGCTGTAGTACAGACGGTCAAGTTGTACTTGGTTCGCATAAGTTTCTGCCTTGTCCAGCTTGAACAGAGACGAGGAAGAACCGAAAGGTTGACTGGAGAAGTTACCAGAACGCAGACGAGTGCGAAGCAAATCCTTACCAGTGAACGAAGTGTCAAAGTTCAGGCGAACATCATAGTTAAAAGCAGTGTTTCCAACATTGGTTCCATTAGAAAGTTGAGCACCTTCTACACCACCAAGAACGAAGGTTGCTTCACCACGAAGTTTGGTAGTAGTAGAGAACTGAGTTGCCTGAAGTTGACCAACCTGAGTTTCCAGTTTAGCAACGCGACCACGAAGAACTTGAAGTTCATTGGAGAACTCAGTAGCAAGACGCTGGAGTTCATCGGTAACTTCAGTCACACGATCCAGACAAGCATTCAGAAGTGCTGCTGCCTCAAAACGGGTCATTGCCTTACCACCAAGGTAAGTTCCGTTTTCATAACCAGCAACGCATCCATAACGCTCAACAAGATTGCTGAGTGCCTGATAAGCCCAATCGGTTGGTTTCACATCAGAAAGTTGGGTGATGCTTGAAACTTGTTCGGAGGAAGTATATTGGTTGACTGCTGCCATATTAAGATCTGCGGCATTCGCAGCAACAGGAGCAACCATTCCCAGAGCAACAGGTGCAAGCATCAGTTGATTGAGTTTCATAAAAATATTTTATGTACTATAGGACAAACGAGATTTAATAGATAAAATCTCGGTATTTAAAATATCTTAAGTAAATCTTAAGATACCAGTATATTAGATTACTTTTCTTGGTTTGTCAACTAAGATTGGGTTAAAGATTATTTAAACCTTGGACCAGCGTACCACCCAACCAGAGAGATTCTTTGACCGCTTTTAATTTTGCGAACCCTATGGGGTGCATAAGAAGGAAATATTAAAACAGTTCCTCTAGGTGGTTTAACTGTTGTCATATGGTTCATTTCATCTATAATTTGAAACTCCCCACCTTCATATTCATCAGGTGATGACAGAACCAAAGATATTGATAATTTTCTAATTAAACTACGATCTGTAGTGGCTGCTCTAAAATCTTTATGCCAAGTATAATGGTCGGTCTCATCATAAACAGTATATTGAATTTTATCAGCCCAAACATCAGATAATTCATATCCAAAATATAACTTATTTGCATATTTTATAAAGTGTGCCATCATTCCTGCTATCCAACAATCTTCTTCCATCCAGGCAACTTTTGATTTTCTTATTCCATAATCTGGTTTTTTTCTATTTCCAGTTATACCTGGAATAACAGCATAATTTTTTGCTTCCTCTATGATACAATTACAAACATTTTCACTTATACCAGCTTGTATTTCAAATAAACACTTATCTGAATTCATAAAAATAAAAGGTATTAAAGCGGAGTATCGGATTCGAACCGACGACATCTAACTTGGAAGGATAGCGTTCTACCACTGAACTAACTCCGCAATGGTGGGGATTTACCCAGCCTCAGGTTTCCCTTCACAGGCACGGAACCCCACGCACTTCACTTCACACGGACATATGAAGTATAAGACATAATGAATATTATGTCAAGCCCCCGACAAGATTTGAACTTGCGACCAGCGGTTTACAAAACCGCTGCTCTACCACTGAGCTACAAGGGCAAATGAGTAGTGAGTGCCCACCACTCGCGGAAGACACTCTCCGCAACTAGCGGGGGTGATCAAATCCCCGACCTAAGAAAACTTAGGATTTAGAAAGGAAGACCCGAATATTTCCAGACCTTCCAACTCCCCCACCTGGACTCGAACCAGGAACCCCAGAGTTAACAGCTCCGTGCTCTGCCAATTGAGCTATAAGGGAATGTGGAGGCGGGGGGTGGAGTTGAACCACCTACCTGAAGCTTATGAGACTTCTGTGCAACCGTTACACTTCCCCAC
>JACCDU010130550.1_pt1 | contig 28945 bp, 10 predicted proteins | sample 7446081 | NCBI WGS metagenome assembly JACCDU01 (sample SAMN15323447, study PRJNA562643) | freshwater metagenome | isolation source: river surface water | place: USA:Blue River Watershed | collected 2017-08-17
CAAGAGCAAGGGATTATACCAATGTGTAGTGCTGCTCCGTTTGCTCAAGAAAGTGCCGCTAATGTGCACCGCATGGGCGCCGGAGCTGGTCAGCTCAAACCGAGTACGGGCTATTCTTTTGTGCGCAACCTTCACGATGCCAATGCGCTCGTGAAGTCGTTTCAAGAAAAGGCAAGTGTGCTGAGCCGAAGAGAAGTCAAGCCGCGTTTCGCTTATTACGATCGCTTGTTATTACAAATCTTAGCGAAGAAGCCACAAAGTGGTAAAGAGATTTTCCAAAGATTATTTGCGCAAAATGAAGCACAACATGTATTGAATTTTCTAGACGAGCGCAGCACACCGCTGCAAGAGGCACGTCTCATGCTCACGCTTCCGATATTTTTATTTTTAGGAGCTGCTTTCAAAGACCTTTGGTTCAATAGCACGCGCCTTGTCCAGAAAGTCTCCCCGGCATTATGGATCTGTAGTATTTCGCTCATAGGAAACTATTACGGCCAAAACCAATGGAGTTGGCCACTGTTAGCATTTGGTTTACTTCTTGTGGGCCTACCACATGGCGCAATCGATCATTTACACCAGTTTCCCGGAAAAAAGTGTTCGCAGTTGCTACCTTACTTCGGACTTTATGTCGTTTTGGGTATTGGTGTTTTGTTCTTTTGGTGGATTTCTCCACTGCTCGCTTTGCTTTTGTTTTTAGCCTATTCCGCATGGCATTTTGGCCAGGCTGATTTAGAGATTTGGAAGCTCCAGCATTCGGCATTACGGCCTTTTTTATGGGGTGCCTTCTCGCTACTTTTTTTTCTTTCGACTCATTTTTTAGAGGTTAAAAAAGTACTTTTTGAAATGGGAATAGTGTCTAAAATGGAAAGCATTGCAGCGTTTCAGGGTTATTTTACGACTTCACCTTTTTGGTTGTTACTAGGTTTGGCGCCACTTATAGTCTTCAAATCGTGGAGAATTATCGAGTCGCTTTTTGTCTTGTTTTTACTGAGTTATTTACCATTGATTGAAGCTTTTGGCATCTATTTTATCTTTCAGCACAGCTGGAATGGTTGGCGCTACCTTACGCAAATCACAGCGATTAATCCATTACAACTTTGGTGGCAGGCTTTGCCATTTACGTTGGCCAGCATCGGCCTTTTTGCAGGGTATTATTTTTGGTCAGCAACTCAAAATTGGGGCTTACTTTTCATCTTTTTGTCGGCGTTGTCTTTCCCGCATGTGTTCTTCATGCACCGAGCCTATGCAACGCGCAAGTAAACTTGTGAATTTCGCAACTAACAATATTGTGCTTGTGTAATTAGGTTTGCGCTCAGTCCTCTTTAGAGCTAGCTTAGTCAAAACTTTTACTGATGAAGTCGTTCTTACTGCCCGTATTATTTTTCTTCTTAACCTGGTCAAATCTGAGTTTTTCCCAAGTAAAGAATCCTACAGACTTCCCGCCACGTGCCAACTGGCATGAGCTTCCTTTGCTTGCTAAAGATACCGTGGTGCTATGCATGAAGTATTATTTTATGTCTGAGGATACTATTTATTTCAGAGAAGCTGCTTCAGAGCAAGTTGTAAAATTAGCGCTGGCAGAAATTGGAAAAACGGACATTTTTTATGGTAAAGACTTGCATTATGCTCAAATTGAGCCGGGTTTCAAGGTTAAAAACGCTAGCTTCTACGCCTATTACAAAGCGGCCAAACCTTTTCAGTACGGATCACAAATGGCTTTTCAGCAGGCTAGAATGGAGGCGCAACAGAAGGAGTTAGCACAAAAAGTTGCAGCAGCGGCACTTTTAGAGGTGAGCCCTAAGGCAAGACTCCAAACTTTTACGCCAACAGAAGTAGGGTTTATTCTCAAAAATGGCTGTAAAATATTGACGGATGGTTATGTCTTTCTAAGTGGTGACAAATATTTTTTTAAGGTAGCTGATCAAAAGATGCCTTTTTTCATCGATACAGCTAACGTGTTTTATATGCAAGGGATTACATTCACAAAGAACTACCCTTACCACAATCATTTTGGATATCGTTTGGCAGCAAAGAGTTGGTTGTGTTTGGTTGTTGTGGGTGGGCCGCTACTGATTGCAAGTGCGGGTGCTTTGGCTATTTGGGTCACAAGCACGGATGCATCTGCGCTGATCACAACTACGGGTGGCGGTTATATTTTTTATGTGGTGCTAAAAGGCGCTATCCGAAATGTGAAACGCGTCAATTATTATAAGAAAGCACAGCAATATCAATGTTTGCAAACCTGAAAGCGCAGGCGTTGCTCATTAATGAGTAGGAGGTAAGTGCCGTTTGTGATAGCGTTACCAATGGCAATAGAATTGATGGTTGTACCTACTTGAAGTAAGCGGCCTTGTGTATCCCAAATTTGATAAGAAGCGACATCGTTTAGGCCGGTAATCCATAAAGTTCCGTCGGTTACAGGGTTCGGATAAGCAAGATACGACGTTGTATTTTCATCGAGACCGCTGTCTTCTATGGTGAGGTTGATTGTGACGCTGCTGTCACAGCCATTTACGGAAGTAAAGAACTGGGTGTAACTACCAGAAGTTGCATAGTCGATGCCGTTCCAAGTAAAAGCATCCAAAACGGTGCTGTCCATACCAATTGCATAAATTGGGTACACATTCAGGTTGAGCAATACAACGGAGTCACAACCTGCTGCGCTTTGTAGAGAATCGATGTAAACCCCGCTGGTCCATAATGTTTGTCCGTTCCAAGGGAAAGAGCCACATGCGTTCTCGTTTATTGTAGTTTCAACTGCCGGTGTAATGGTGAGATTGAGTGTAACAGTAGAGTCGCAGCCGTAAATGGTTTGCCCAGCAAATATGTAGGATCCACTTTGCGCGTAGTTTTGTCCGTTAAATGAGTAAGGATCACAAGATGTTACATTCAAAGTCGTACTTGATTGCAGGTGTTGATTGATGACTACACTGATTGGGGCGCTTTGTCCGCAAGAATTTTGTGCCAATACCGAAAGCGTTCCGGATACAAAACTTGGGGAAAATATCAAACTGATGTTAGTGCCGGTACTTGAGCCTGTTGCACCTACTGGTGTAGTCCAAACATAGGAACTCGCACCTTGAATATTTGGGGTATTGAATAACTGAACGCCTCCGCTGTAGCAAAAATCAAGGTTGCCACCTATTGTGGTCGGTGCTGCAGGGATGTTATTTAATGTAATGGTAACGGCTAAGCGGTTCGTAGATTCCAAACCATTTACGGTTTGTGTAGCATAATAGGTTGTGCCATTTGTCAATTGTAAATTAGATGCAAGTGGCGAGCCTCCTGTGGGGGTAGTATACCATTGAATGGCTGTTCCTGTGGCGCTCAATTGGCTTACTGTGGCACCAGCACAGAGCGTTTGGTTGGCAGCACCTGTTGGGGCAGCTGGTGGAGTTGGTGGCGGCACAAATGTAAAACTTGCCGTTGTGATGCCGCGATTGGAACCACCGTGGTTGCTGTAACTAAAACTAGCGCTGCCTGAGCGTGCCCAAATGAGGCTAATGGCTGTTGGGCTCGCCGGAAAAATGTAGTCGTTGACATCGCCGGTGTTGAGCGCGCGCGTCGCAATAATAGTTCGGGTACCTGCACTAACTACATCTGAAGTGATGGTCCAGTTTTGTTGGGCGTCAGTGACAGGAGCAGCAAAACCTGTAAGTTTGCAATCGAAAGCGCTGAGTGTTGCCGCGCTATGAACGCCTACTACATCTGTTCCGTTGGTCATGGAGCTGGCGTTGAATCCTAGTGCAAACCAACGGCCTGAGGGGCCTGTAAGTGTGAGTGTAACTTGTGTACCTATATCAATTTTGGCAGTCATAGCTAAGCCTACTGTCGAGCTCAAATTGACTACACCAGTTGTATAGGTTTGAGAAAATAGTGTAAAAGAGATGAATAGATATGCGAAATGGATATAGAACTTCTTCATTTATGTTATTTATTTTTTTTCAAAAAGGGCAGTCAATTCAGGGTTTTGATGCAAGCGCAATAAATCGGTAACGGTTCTACCTTGCGCGTCACGCACGTCTAGACGTACTCCAGCCTCTAAAAGTTGCTTGATTTGCTCAAAACGCAGCAGGTTAATGGCTAAATGAATGGGATACCCTAATTCCTCCACTTGACAAGCTTGATTCATATTGACGCCATATTTGATCAATAAATCCAGCATCTCCTTATCGGCCTTAAATATGACGCCATAAATAGGAGCTCCTTCTTTGAAACATTGATTAGGGTCGGCGCCGGCCTCAAGTAGCACTGCGGCTACTTCGTGGTTACCGCGGTAAGTGGCGAGTAACAATGGTGTGGCACCCTGTTCGGAGTTTAAATTGAGCTGTTCCGGGTGCTTTTTCAGGAGTTTTTGCATTTGTTGGGCAGAACCCGAGCGCGCGATGTCAAAAATGCTTTGTGCGCTTACGCTGCTTGTGGTGAAGATGAAATAAATGAGCAGAATGCGCAGCAGATTCATGTTATTCTGAATTTCTAATTTTTATCTCAAAATATTCACATGACCTGTAAATACCCGTGTTTCTTGGTTTGCAGAAAGAACTACTGAAATTTTCCAGGTATAGGTACCATCTTGGCAAGGAATCTGACTGAAGCCGTAATAGCCATCCCAACCCACATTCGGTTCTCTAGACTCAAAAACAAGCTCGCCCCAACGGTTGAATATCAGTAAGTGGTAGGTATTGGATTTAAATCCTGCGGAAAGTATGGGCAGGAATTGTTGGTTGTTCTCATCGTTGTTAGGAGTGAAGGAATTAGGCACAAATATGCTGAGGTCCTCTACAACACTGATTGTAATTGAGCTGGTGTCTGTACAATTGACTTCATTGAATGCGACGAGTTGGATGACGTAAGTGGAAACCGAATTCGGGAACATATGTTGGGGTGCTAGCGCAAAACTTGTCTGCCCATCGCCAAAATCCCAGGCATATGCAACTGCATTTAGGGAGTTATTGGTTAGGGATACCAATGGTTCGTTGCTATCTAAAATGTAGTCGTCTGCTTCAAAAGAGGCTACAGGATTTGCAAAAATACACACACCGTCAGCGTATGTTGTTTGTGCAGTGCATCCTGCTGCATTGGTCACGCTTAGGCTGAGGTCATAGCAACCTATTTGGTCAAATTGGGTGTTGGTAGTGCCAACTTGCGGACTGGTTTGTCCGTTGCCGAAATCCCAAAGGTAAGTCCAACCCTGATTGACGCTATCTGCCAAGAAGCTGACGTCTAAACTTCCACAACCAATGCTATCTGAAATTTGGAAGCCAGCTATCGGCAAGCTACCCACTTGAAGGGTGAGGCTATCTACTGCACTACAACCCGTGTTGGCGTCTGTTGCACTGAGGTTGATGACATAGGCACCAGGACCAGGAAAGGTGTGATCGGGGTTATTCAATATACTACTTGCTCCGTCGCCAAAATTCCAAAGGAAATTATTGCTTCCAGGTGTATTGTTTTGGAATTGTACTGGGCTTTGGTCGCAAAGTGTGGAGCCGGTAGTGGAAAAGTCAATCTGAGGAAGTGGATTGACACTAACGGCAATATTGAAAGGTACAGACTGACAACCAGTGGCAATTGTGGTCGCCACAACTGTATATTCGACACCTTGCACAATTGTCGTAATTTGACTTAGCGTATCGTCAATGAAATTGCTATTTTGTGGCGGATTCGCAGTTTCTCCGTAGACCTCAGGTTGCGCTGTGGCTTGCCAAACAAAATTACTGGCTATGCTGGCATCGAGGGGTAGGTCTACCGCTTCTCCAGAACAAATACTGAGGTTGGAGCTCAATACAATCGGCAGCGGATTGACTGTGATGGTGAAGTCATCCGGACTACCTTGGCAGGTCAGGTTGTTCGAGGTGTAACTTGGCGTCACTAGAATTTGCCCTATTGTAGTTTGCTGGGCGCTAGTTTGGGTAAGGAAACTTGGTAACGTGTTGTTGCCAATTGGCCCTAACCCTATTCCGACGTTGGTGTTACTCCAGTTAAATACAGTACCGGGCACGCTACCCAAGAAATTCAATTGTGGACTTTGCGCACCTTCACAGTAAGTGAGGTCAGCGAGCCCTTGAATTGTTGGGTCGGGCAAGACCAAAATTTCAAAATCAGCGCTACTGCCGCTACAACTTTGTCCGTTGAATATGAGGCTTGGCGTGATCTGAATGGTGTTGAGTAGTTCTGTGCTGCCTACGTTGATAGAGGTAAAAGCAGGAAGTGACTGCTGACCACTATTAACTGTAAGACCCAGCGCTGGCCCATTTGCTATCCAAGCATAGGTATTCGCAGCATTGTTGCCATTGAAAATAATAGTGCCCTGAGCGGTATTGTGGCATAGGGTGAGGTCATTAGGTGCCGTAATTTGCGGAATAGGTAAAACTTGCACCCAAATTGGGAAAATTGGAGTGGAGCAACCATTTATGGACGCGGTCCCTGTCACATGATACAAGACTTCTTGGACTTGATTGCTCATGTTTTGCAATACATCAGTGATCTGGGCACCACTTACTAAGCTTGTGCTTTCTCCGGTGATGTTGATATTTTGGTCGGCATACCACGTAAAGCTTACGTTTGAATTGGCGACGAGGCCCAGATTTACAGCTGTTCCCGAACAAATTGCCAAAGTATCGACATTGAGTAAGGCGAGCGGTGGCTTGACCAATACAGAAAGCGTTTGTACACCCCCTGCACACCCACCCACAACCGCAAGTGGCGTGATGGCATAAACTACTATTTGGTTCACGCTTGTATTATTGACTAATACATCATTGATATAAGTGCCAATACTCGCACTAATTGACTCTCCACTCACATTTGGATTGTCTACTGTTACAAACCAACTGAAATTGGAAGCCACATTCGCATTGAGGATGGCATTGACAGGCGAACCACTACAAATTTCCATGGTTGCTGGCACTGAAAGCTGAACATCGGGCTGAATGGTCACAACCACAGTTGAATCTGGACCTGTACACCCAAAACTTGAGGTTGGCGAGATGGTATAAGTTATTGATTGTGGAGTACTTGAGCTATTCACTAAATTTTCTGAAATGACGGCACTTGTTTGTGGTGTAGTTGCAGCGCCACTTACAACAGGATTATTACTGGCCGACCAAGTATAAGCTCCAGTAACGGTACTAGCTAAATTGTAAAGCACACTTCCTCCATTACATATAGTCGTATCGTTGAGGGCAAGTACCAAAGGTTGAGGATGAATAGTGATGCTGTAGCTACTTGTATCGCCAGGGCAGCTCAGGCCTAGGTTGGTATAGAATGGCTGAATACTAATTTGTGCAATTGTGTCTTGGTTTGATAAATTTTGACCTAAAAAGGAGGGTACTTGTCCGCTGCCATTTGCCGTAAGCCCAATCGTTTGGTTGTCGTTGGACCATAGATAAGAAGTAGCATTGCCAGATATGAGCGTGGTGTTGCTCAGTTCATTATGACAGTAAGCTTGATCGGGTATAGGGTTGGCGACTGCAATAGGGTTGATCACAAGGTCGACATCTAATGCAGACCCAATACAAGTTTGCAGTGCAGTTTGATACAATGGGGTAATGGTAAGGAGGGCCTCATTGGGCGTTCCACCCGTATTGGTGGCTATAAAAGCAGGCAGGCTGTCTTGACCTGAAGCCAATAAGCCAGTACTCGTGTTGGTATTGACCCAAGTGTAGGTATTGGCGCTGCCGCTAAAGCCTTGAGCGGCTACATTTGTGCCGGTACAATACACCAACGGACCAAAACTAAGGATGTTGGGTTGTGGTAAAATGGTCCAGTTGAAATTGAGCGGTGCTCCCGGACAAGAAAGTGATCCAGCACTTACCACAGGGGTGACCTGAAAAGCGACCTGCAACGGCGTTGCTGTTGTGTTTGTCAGCGTGTAGGCACCTATATTTCCTGTTCCGTTGGATGGTAAAGGCAAGCTGCTGCCGTTATGCTGCCATTGGAATTGTGTATTGGCTACAGTTCCGTCAAAAACGACTTGGTTATTGGAGACGCCGCTACACAGTTCTTGATTTGTGATGCTATCGACATTAGGAACAGGCAAGATGTGGATCTCAAATATTTCAGGTAAACCCACACAGGTAAGCAAGCCCGTATCGATAATAGGTATTACGCTGATGCTTGCTACTGCGTAAATGCTATCGAGGTTACTGCTGATAAAAGCTGGTAAGCTTGTGCCAGTGCCATTTGAAGGGAGGCCTATCGTGGTATTGGTATTCGTCCAGGAGTAATTGCTAGCCGTTCCTGTAAAAGGCAATGCGGATATCGGACTGTTGGCACAGTAAAATAAATCTTGTTGAGCGTTGATACTTGGCCCCGGGATGACATTGATGCTGAAATTGATAGCTGAACCAGGACAATTGAGACCGTTCAAAGTATACACAGGGTTGACACTTACTAATGCGGTATTATTTGTCAGCCCCGGGTTTGCAGCGGTAAAAGTCGGTATGCTGTCTTGACCGTTGGGCGCCAAACCAACACTCGGATTATTATTGATCCAGTTGTAAGAAGTTCCGGTTCCCGTCAGGTTGATGCTATTCGTAGTAGCGCCATTGCACCAAACCTGATTGGCAACTGCTTGCACAATTGGAAGAGGAGCCACACTAATGTTAAAAGTATCGATGTTACCTACACAACTTAGGTTGTTGATATTGTAAAGTGCTTGAACCACAACTTGGGCAGTATTGACGAATTGGTTGCTGCTGTTTTGCCCAATAAAAGATGTAATATTGCCAGTTCCACTCGCTGCAAGGCCTATGCTTGGGTTATTATTTGTCCAGTTGACGACGTTTGCAGTACCACCGAAATTGACGCCATTCAGGTTGGTTTGAGAACACAATACCAAATCGTTCACCGAATTGACGGTTGGCGTCGGTGAAATAATGATATCATACGAAACGCTTTGCCCGTCACAGGTGAGGCCTAGGTTACTGTAGCTAGGCAAAATAGAAATGGTCGTCGTACTGACTGTGCTAGTTGTGTTATTCGCAGTGAAACTTGGAATCGATGTATTACCACTTCCAACTAATCCGATATTTGGATTTGGATTGTTCCAGATCAATTGAGTGGCGTTTCCAACGAGTGCAATACTTGGGCTTGTGTCGCCATTACACAGCGTCACACTTGCAGGAGCAATGGCCGTTGGCAGCGGGTTGACCGTAATAAGAAGGGTGTCAGGTATACCGTTGCAAACCAGCGTACCCGTGTTGAGTTGTGGGATGACACTAATTGAACCAAAAATTGGATTAAGCGAAGCGTTTTGTGTGTTAAATGAGGGGATATTTCCAGTCCCTGAAGCCGCCAAACCAATACTTGGGTTGCTGTTTGACCAGCTATATACATTTGCTGAACCACTGAAATTGATGCCGCTAAAGCTACTTTGACTACATACAACAGCATCCGGCAAAGGGTTGACAAACGGTACAGCCAAAACTTGAATACTGTAACTGACGCTTGGCCCAGGGCAACTCAATAAACCACTGGTACTGGCATAAGCTGAGAATTGAACACTTGCTGTTGTGTTACTGCTATTTGCAAGTGTGGCAGCCGGCAGTGGGCCAGTACCACTAGTTTGGTTCCATCCTGTGAGGCCTGCAGAAACATTACTTACAATCCAACTCATGTTGGCGCCTGCGACCGAACTATTTAAATTCACTACTTGAGAAGTACTGCCGCTACACAAGACTTGATTGGCTTGCCCAAAACTAAGTATAGGTGTGGGGTTGACTTGAACTATCACTGTATCTGGAATGCCCGGACAACTCGCCCCATTGAGTTGAAAAGTGGCGAGTCCAACTAAAGATGTTTGTTGTTGTACATTACTAGTATTGGATACAAAAGTTGGAGGTGTGTTACCGTAGCCACTTGCTGCAAATCCGGTATTGGCCCCTAAACTCAGCCAGCTAAATGTGGAGTTGGGAAGTGAACTATTCCAAATGACAGCAGCACTGGAGTCTCCGTTACAGAGTAGTTGATTAGGGCTCCCACTTGTCATGACTTGTGGCAATATGGTGATCAGCAAGGTGTCGTTTGGCCCAGTACAACTCGTGCCGTTCAAGGTGTAGGTAGCGTTGACAAGTACTGTTGCCCCAAGGGAATTTGCGCTCGTATTTTGCCCAATGAAATTGATATTGCCTTGCCCAAGATTGGTGAGCCCTATTGCATTGGGTAAACTTGTCCAATTGAAAGTGACGGGGTTACTCGCAGAAGAAAAATTGACAGTGGCCTGGCTCAGATGACAAAATGTTTCGTCGGGAGTAGGATCTACTTGTGGAAGCGGCAGTACGTTGATTTCAAAATTCAGCGCTTGACCTGTACACTGTTGATTGCCAAATGTATAAGTTGGCACCACAGAAATGACGGCTGTTTCTAATTGACTTCCACTATTTATTCCAATGAAACTAGCCAAGTTAGTGCTTCCCGTTGCCCCTAAGCCGATACTTGGGTTGTTATTGGTCCAACTAAAAGAACTACCGGCAATGTTACTTGAAAATCCAACGGCTGCAGTTGAATTACCTACGCAAATGCTCTGATTCTGAATTGGGTTTACGATCAAACTTGGGTGCACAGTAATGTTGAAACTTGTTGGCAAGCCTACACAAGAAGCTGTACCATTTGTATAGGTAGGCGTAATATTTACTTGAGCGTTTAAAGCGATAGAAGTTAAGTTTTGACTCACAAAAGAAATGTCTCCTGCACCAGAAATAGCAAGTCCAATATTGGGTTCGGAATTGACCCAGTTATAACTATTGCCATTACTTGGTGTAGAACTGCTAAAATTGACATCTACATTGGTTAAGGCACAAATAACAATTGAAGAAACGGTATCAATGACCGGTATTGGATTGACAATAAGTTGAATGGTTTGTACCGGACCCACGCAGCCATTGATTGTAGCAGTGATGTTAAAATTGCCGGTAATAGGATTCGAGGTATTGTTTTGGGCTGTGAAACTTGGAATGCTGTCTTGACCGCTACTTTGGTTCAAGCCAATTGCTGTATTGTCTAGGGTCCAATTGTAACTTACCCCGCTTACTGTTGAACTCAAACTGATACCGTTTGTCTGTGTGTTGTCGCAGTAATAGAAAGGCCCTTGCGCCAAAACAAGTGGATTCGGATTGATGCTTAATTGAAACGTAACTGGTGCCGACAAACAACCGTTTGCACTTGCCTGTACACTGATATTGGCAGTGCTTAAGCTTGTTCCAAGATTACTTGCTACAAACGCGGGTAAACCTAAACCAACGCCATTTATTGCTAGGCCAATGCTTGCGTTATCGTTGGTCCAGATGTAGCTAGTGCCAGCTACAATGTTGGGGTTCGTAAATGTGAAGCCAGCATAGTTTTGTTGATGACAAAGTTGAATGTTTGTAGGTTGCCCAACACTTGGGATAGGTAATACGATGATTTGAAAACTGACACTGCCGCTGCTACAGCCGCTATTGGTAGCGCTAAAAGTAATGACAGCTGTATCTGAAGTAGCTCCTGGATTGGAAGCTAAAAAACTTGGAATGTTTCCCTGACCAGCGGTCGCTAAACCAATATTGGGGTTGTCGTTGCCCCAGTTGTAGGTATTTCCGATGGGTTGACCGCTAAAATTAATGGCAGCACTATTAGCACCACTGCACAAAACTTGATTGCCGGGGTTTTGAATTTGCGGCGTAGGAAGTGCAGCAATTGTAAAGCTTTGTGCGGGCCCTGCGCAAGTACCTGAACTGGCTACTACTGTAATACTTGCTGTTTGTGTACTCAAGGTGGAATTAAGTATCGTAAACGATGGAATATTGCCGTTCCCACTGGCTCCTAGCCCAATACTGGTATTGTTGTTGGTCCAGTTAAATGTACTATTGACGAGACTTGCGCTGAAGATCACGGCACTACTTGCTGCACCCGGACACAGCGTTTGATTGCCAATGGGATTGATGATTGGAAGGGGCAGTACAGTGATATTAAAAGTAGTTGGAACGCCTACACACAAGCCTTTATTTGGCGTCACGGTGATTTGTGCAATTAGAGGGGCATTGCCTGTATTGAGTGCAGTAAAACTTGGTATGGGTCCGTTTCCGCTGGCCCCCAATCCAATTGCCGTGTTGTTATTGACCCACGAATAAGTAATGCCTGTATATGGGCTACTGAAGTTTTGTGTAGGAACTAGCGCACCTGCACAGACACTCACATTATTGACCGCATTCATGGTATAATTCGGTAAAACGGTAACTGGGAAGGTGAGTGAATCGTGGCAAGTGCCAAGATTGGAGCTTCCAAATACGCTGTAGGTAACGGTCTGATTCACCAAACTGTTATTGGTGAGCTGGTTGTTGATCAAGGTACTGTTTTGCGCTGTTGTACTTCCTCCACTCACATTGGGCTGACTCGTGGCTTGCCAAGATAAGTTAGCTGGCACATTCGCACTTATATTTACATTGAGTGTGCCACCATGGCAAATGGTAGTTGCAGGTGGCGTATTGATTTGTAATTCCGGAAATACAGTGATGCTCTGTTGACAAGTAGAATTGCAATTTGGTGTTCCAAATTCTCCCCCTGCTGGATCTTGTGGACTTACATTTAGTGTGAGCACAAAAGTTTGTGCTGCATTCGTGGTATTGTTGAGCAGTAATGTTGGAGCACTTGCAGTAGTGTTCGAAATGCTTCCGTTTGCACCATTCGGAGCAGTCAAACTCCAAGTGTAATTCAAGGGAATGGGAGATGCATTGCAAGTTGGGGCAACTGTAGAATTGACTACCTGTAGATTAAGCGGAGAACAGCCCGATAAGGTATCTAAAGAAAAACCACAAATGGGAGCTTGAATGACACAAATGTGCTGGACAAGCGTATCCAAGCCACAAGAATTGTATTGAATTTGAGAAATGCTGTAGGTGCCGGGTGTGTTGTAAGTAATAGCCAACGTTTGGGAGCCGTTTCCTGCTATGGAGTTGAAATTGCCGTTGTAGCTCCCCAAGACACCGCTGTTTAAGGTGTAGTCCACGCCTAAGGTGCCTCCACCCAAGAGCCAATAAAATTTGGCTTGCCCTGTACAGTTATACGGAGCTGAGGTACTGACGATATTGCCCGAAACGCCGGTGTTGGTAGCAGTTATTTGAGTGCCAGTACAGATGGTAGTGTCAGAGATTGTAAAGCCCGGTGTCGGAAGCGAATTGACGGTAATCGGAGAAACCGTGCTGAAGGTTTGGCCGCAAGCGTTCTGAGCAGTGACTTGGGCATAGAATGTGTTGTTCGGAAAATTACTTCCGGTAGGGTAGGTAATGCCACAGGAAGTGGAGCCAAAAATATAATAGACTAGCTGATCGTTTGTTAGGTTGTTGTAGGTGAATACCGTGCTGGTATCATCGTTGAAAGATAAGGTATAGACAGTGCCAGGCGGATTGTAAATACCAGGTGCCAAGGTCGGGTCAATGACAAAGGTCACTGGGTTGCCCGGGCAGATTCCAACCGAATTGAGTGCCCCAAGCGATACAAATGGATTGGATCCAGAATAAATATTAAAGGTTTGGGAAAGTGTACAGGAAGCATTTTGAGCACTGAGCGTAAAATAATTATTCCCAAGTGCTGCTGTCTGTGTAGCACTATCGATATAAGATTGAGCTGTCCCGGAGCCATAGGTGAGGCTGTATGTAGTTCCTGCAGGGTTGAGGTTATTTTGATACGCGGCATTTTCAATCAGAATGGTAGTGGTGCCGAGCCCTGAACACAAAGGATAAGTTTGGGTTCCGTTCACATTGATAGGGTTGTAATAGACGCCATTTGCTGAAATAAAGGGCAGTGAGAGCGTGAGGTTGGTACTTGTAATTTGAATGGTGTCGTAGACCACACAGGCACCGAAAGTAGCTTCTATGACGTAGGTTCCGGGTGCAGATGACAAAACGTCTAGTTGGGTAGCGGTGCTATTGACAATTGCGCCATTTAAAAACCAATTGATGCTGCTCGGTGCACCAGAATTCCCAGTGAAAGTTGGGCTGAGGGTAGTGGTGTCTGGAGCACAGAGATTTTGGTTGGGTCCCAAACTGACATTTTGTGGACATTGGGCGTAGGTTACGCTCGAAAGGAAGGTGTAAAAGAAAATTACAAGTAATATGTGTAATCTTGTAATCATATGTTGAATTATCTTTACAAAGGTACCTAAAATGTACGACTTTTTACGGATAACGCCAAACAATGAAAAGGGTTGCTATACTATTTGAAGAGCAGTCCACAACATAGCACCTACCAGCATTATTTTGAAGCCGGTGCCAAGTAAAAATCCTAAAAATGCACCTTGAGCCGAACGCCAGGCCTCTTGATTTTTGCGTCCAGCGAGCAGTTCGCCAAGGTATGCACCAATGAATGGCCCGAGAATGATGCCCCATGGTCCAGCAAATAAACCTAGCAAAACACCAATTGTGGCGCCCCATTGCCCAGCTTTTGTGCCACCGAATTTTTTGGTGGTCCAAATAGGTAGTAGGTAATCTAGCAGTAGCAAGACAACGCAGGCGACGCCGTAAAAAATCAGTAACTCGTCGGACATTGAATGCCCTCCCAAGTAATGCAGCAAAAGTAAACCGACAAATGAAATGGGTGGCCCGGGTAAAACAGGTAAGAAGCTACCCAGTAATCCGGCAATTAGTAATAGAAATCCGAGAATAGTCCAGATGAGTTCCATGGATGCTCGAAATTAGAAATGATAGCTCAACTTAAGTTGTGCCCCAGCGCTTTGATAATTCAGCTTTGGCAGCGTCAATTCGTTGGTAATCATAGTATGTTTGGCCCAAAGCCCTTTATAGAGTAATATTTCAAGATTGAAATAGTGCAGGTCTTTTCCGATAAAGGAAAAACCGTGCCCAATTCCTAAGTTCAAGCTAGATACATTGACTTCAAACTCTTTGCGAACAGTTGTTGGGAATGGCGGCATGGTAAGATCCGGAACATCGAAGTACTCCATATCCGAGGTGTTTTGTATTCCGATTGAAATGGGAATATATCTGGCCACATTATTTTTCATGCCATCGTACTGAAAGCGATAATGAGCACGGTATTGGGTAAAGCTGAGTGGTCCGCCTATCGCTTTTAAATCAATGCTTGCGCCTATATAGTGCTGTCTGTGAAAATATTTTCCTGCGCCAAGTGACAAGCATATTGGCGTATAGAAATACAGCCCATTACTATAACTCTGGACATAGTATTCATCGGCACTAAAACCTTGGTCAAAGCCGGCCATCAGGGTATTGAGGCCTACATGAAAATCCAGCTCATCGATTTTGCGCGCTCGAACCAAGGAGTCTACGTTTTTCACGCGTTTTTGATATACTTTATCTTCTTCAAAGTAGTCGTACATCTCTCGAGATAAAGAGTACATGCGGTTGTACTCATCCCTGAATGTGAGGTCGCCATCTTTTTGGTTGAACTCCAGGATCTCACCAAAGAGGATTTTCCCGGTCTTCAAGTGCACAACATCATAAACTACAGGTTTTTTTGTGACTTGTGCAAAAGTCAAAGGTGGCATTAAAAGAAGAAGGAAAACTATGCTTTTCATAGGGTAGTTTTAATTCATTAGATAAATGCGATAGGCATAAGGCGTTAGCGAAACCGCATTTCCGACAGTTTCATTTTGATTGCTCATTAAATTGAGGAAAGTGCCGTTCAGGGCCGGAGGTAAGTTGATATTAATGGTGCTATTTCGGACGTTGATGAGTATTAATATTGATTGATTGCCACTTGTTTTTTTCCAGCAAATAAGGTCATTGGATAACTGATAAATCGAGTAGTTATTGACCCTCGCTGCAGGATAGTTGTTATAGACCTCATAAATTTTTTGATAGGCCGCTAACATGTCGGCATTGGCGCTCCAATTGATGCTTGCATTTGAGAAGAAGGGCGTAGTGCCGGTTTTGCCGACTTCTTGACCAGTGTATAATAAAGGAGTTCCGCCTGAGAAAAGATTGGCAACACTTGCTGCAATGGCGCCGTTTTTGCCATTGAAAAGTGTCATGGGTGAGGCTTCCCACGCCGATTGATCGTGGTTGGTGGTGAAACGAACTTTGCCTTTTCCGCTTGGCATGGCGGCCAACTCAACTTGGTGGGTTGAAGTAAGTGCGCTGCTGGCTGTGCCCGCCCAAACGTTTTTAAGGGCTGTGTAGTAGTTCCAGCTGTAGGTGAGGTCAAAGCCAGCTTGATAATGATCTGAGCGGGCGCCCTCTGCAAGCATCAGTACGTCTCGTTTATTCAAAGACTTGAGTTCCGTAATGGCTTCGGACCAGAAATCGAAGGGCACGCCGTCTGCGTAGTCGCAGCGAAACCCGTCCACGTTGGCCTCAAAGATCCAGTATTTCATGGCGGCAATTTGTGCAGCTCGCATGTCGGCCTGATTGAAATTCAAGTCGGCGACATCATTCCAGTTGGTTCCGGGCGGAATAATGATTTGGCCGTTGGCATTTTGGCTGTACCACGCTGGGTGCGCACTGATCCAGGGGTGGTCCCAGGAGGTATGGTTGGCCACCCAATCTAAAATAACCGCCATGCCGAGGGCATGTGCTTGATCGGTGAGTGCACGCAAATCGGCGAGTGTGCCGTATTCAGGATTGATTTTCGTGTAGTCTTTGATGCAATAAGGAGAACCCACGCTATTGACGCTGCCTTCTTCATAAATGGGCATGAGCCAAATGACGTTGGTACCTAGACTTTTGATGTGCTGTAATTTGGAAATGACACCCTGTAAAGTGCCTTCCGAACTCTGGGCGCGCAAGTTGACCTCATAAATACAGGCTTTGTCGGGGTCCGGGACATTCACCAATGGTGTGCCGTATTGTTGTGGGCCACTGATTGGCGGTGGAACAATCGGGTCTTCGCCACAGGCAAAGGCCAAAATCAGCACTAAACTGATTGCAGAGAATTTTAAGTTCATAGGTCTAAATTACGGATAATGGCTGTAATTTCGCAACGTGGCCAGCTATAAAACAATTGCCAAAGAAAGTGAAGGGTTCTATAAAGAAAAAGGATCTAAGTTCTTGGCATTTGCCGTTCCAGTCACTTCCGAGGACGAAATCAAAGCGTTTATTACCCAAAAGCGCAAGGAGCATCACCAAGCGGTGCATGTCTGCTCGGCCTTCCGCCTGGGTGCAGACCATAAAGTATACCGCGCCTCCGACGACGGCGAGCCCTCCAATTCTGCCGGGCCACCTATTCTAGGACAAATCCAGGCATTTGAGCTTACCAATATTTTAATTGCCGTGGTTCGCTATTACGGCGGCACCAACTTGGGGGTGGGCGGCCTGATATCCGCTTATCGAACAGCGGCTAAAGAGGCACTTGAAAAGGCGCAAATTCTTGAAAAGGAGGAAATGGAGCGCTTTGAATTTACATGCACCTATGCACAAATGCCAGGTGTGATGACTTTTCTCAAGAAAGAAAAAATAGAAATCACCGCAACTACCATGGATTTGTCTTGCCATTTTATGCTGCTGTTGAACAAAAGCGCTGCACCTGAATTGATCGGTAAACTCGAAGCACTGTTAGCTTAGTAGAAGGAATAGGAGTACAAAAAAAATCCCTCTTTTGGGGAGGGATTTTCAATGACTATTGTGAATTACATCTTGATGATGATGAATTCAGTGCGTCGGTTCAACTGATGTTGTTCTTCGGTACAAGTGGATTTTACGGTTCCTTCGCAACCGCAGTCATTTAATAACCTAGATTCTCCGTAACCTTTACCGTAAATACGTGATGGATTGCTAATGCGTTGTTGAATATAAGCGGCAGACGATTTGGCACGGTTACTTGAAAGCGTTTCATTGAATTTGATGCTACTGCGGCAATCTGTATGTGAGCCCAGTTCGATGACCATAGTTGGGTTCTCGTTCATGACTTTCACAATTTTATCGAGTTCAATAGCTGCATCTTTTCTGATATTATATTTTCCTAGATCGAAATAAATAGGTTTGATGCCGAGCATTTTAGCGAGGTCTCCACCTAAAGTAACGGGTTGGAGCTCTATTTTAAGCTTTTCGTGTAGCTGAATAACGCCTTCTTGTTCGATTCGCCCTTTGAACTCTATAGTTTTATTGAGGTAGCCGGGCATAGCGAGATCGATTTTCAATTGTAATTCATCGCCAACTTTGTACCCTTTGAGTTGCTCACTTACATCTCCTGCGGATAGCGTGTTTTCGTCGATGAGTGTCTTTTTGGTTTTCATGTCGGTAATGACTACCCCTACACCCGCTAATGGTGCTTTGGTATCCGTATCGGTCACAAGTAAGCGAATTCCGAAGTCTGGTGTGGGTGCAAGTCCAATTTTTTGTTCGAAGACCGTGGCATTTTTTGGCACCTCAATTTGTCTGATCACACCGTCGTACTTATCTGTAAGTGCTGATATGGTATATGTTGCTCCGGCAATGCCTTCAAATTGGTAAGCACCATTGGCATCGGTTTTGACGCTGGCAACGATATTTCCATTTTGATCTTTGATGGTAATGGTTGCAAAAGCAAGTGGGTTGTTGTTGTTCTTGTCAACGACTGTCATCTTGATCATGGGGTTGAAGCGAAGATCTTGTAATTTTTCAAAAGCGTAGATATCGTCGCTGCCCTTTCTATTAGAAGACAAATAACCCCATTTGCCGTTTGCTAAAAACGTGAGGGCAAAATCATCGGCTGTAGAGTTGACAGACATGCCTAGGTTTTTTGCAGCTGTTTTTGCGGCCACAGGAACGGCAAAAAGATCGAGCCCACCTAAACCAGGTCGTCCGTTGGAGGCAAAATACAAGAGTTTGTCACTGCCGATCCAAGGAAATAATTCTTGGCCACTGGTATTGATGTTCGCGCCTAAGTTAACTGGCTTGCCAAACTGGCCTTTGTCGTCAATAGTACAAGCATAAATATCAGCACCACCGAAGCCACCTGGCATGTCTGAAGCAAAATAGAGTGTCTTGCCATCTGCACTGAGTGCCGGATGACCGCAGGCGTAGTCTGCTGAATTGTATGGGAATTCTCTGACATTGACCCATTCGCTGCGCACTACATCAGCAATGTAAATTTTGAGGTGCTGGATGCCATCTTTGCCAAATTTGGTTTTCTTGTCTCGGTTATTGCTGGTGTAATACACAAGCTGGCCGTTTGAATTAAAGCAAAGTGGGCCATCGTGTTTTATGGAATTGATGGGTCTTTCCAAAAGAATTGGCTCGGATAGAAATCCGTTCTCTCCGGTCTGAACAAAAAAGAGCTCTAAAAAGTAATCGTTGTTACCGCCCCAACGCACGTCTCCGAAACCTGCTTTTTGGCGGCTCGAAATCATGACTGCGCTGTTTTTTTGTGGGTAGGGGTAAACGCCAAAGTCGGCATGGTCGGTATTGATGCCTACTTCTTTTAAAGCAAAATAAGCAGGAGCATTTTGTATTTCTGACCAAAAGTCTTTTTGCTTTTCCCAAAGCTGGGCTCTTGAGTCTGAAGGTTTCTGGTAGGCGAATTGCGCGAAATGAGGTTGTGCCTCTGCATATTTTCCGAGTGCTGTAAGTGTGTAAGCCAACCAATAATGGTTGTCTGCACTTGGTCTTTGTGTCACAAGACTTTTGTAGGCAAGCGCTGCTTTGTCGAGCTGATTGGTGCGCAGGTAGCAATACGCGAGTTTTTCGCGCAATTCAGGTGAATCCTGATCGGAATTGCAAACTTTCTCAAATTGAGGAAGGGCCTCGGCATAAGCTAATTTTTCAAAAAGCGTATTGGCTTTGGCCAAGCGGCCTCCTTGCGCAAATAAGCTGAGCCCACTGACAAGAAAAAGGGTAAAAAGCGTAATTTTCTTCATAAGAACTTAGAAATAGCGTGGTGATTTGATACCGCTTTGTTTTCTGGAAATATCGTAGCTGAGCATGATTTCATAGGTGCCATCGTTGTATTTGCGCATCGCAGTGAGGCCCAATTCAGTAGCCACCCCAACGCGCAATGTAGGCGCTACTTGGTACTGTAAATAGAGGCCAGTTGCCGCAGAAAGTCGGTAAAAAGCACCCACAAAAAAGCGCTCTTGAAAAATACCTGCAAGCGAAAGGTCGAGGCTCAGTGGTGCTCCATTGGTCATTTTGGCTTGAACAACCGGTCGGAGCTTGAACGTAGGTGTTAAGGCAAAAACAGCACCAGTATTGATAAAGAAGTGGCGTTTTTCCAAGTTGAGTGCTGTTCCATCATAGCTTTGCTCAAACAATTTAGGAGAACTTGCGCCAAAAAACCAGTTTTTTGCACGGTAATACACACCAAATCCAAGATTCGGATTGACCTGATTGCGCACATCTTTGCTGAGGTTTGGGTCATCTTCAGTAGTGATCAAGGTAGAAGTATTCAAACTGATTACGTTCATACCTGCTTTCAAACCAAAAGAGAGGCGGTGCTGATTAGAGAATTTCAAGGAGTAAGAAAAATCTCCATAAATCATGTTCTGACTCAGCGGCCCAATTTGATCGTTCACCAAGGTCAGGCCTAAACCAACAGACTCATAGCTCATAGGGGAATGAAAACTAAAAGTCGACGTTTGGGGCCCTCCATTGAAGCCAACCCACTGCTGTCGGTGTAGCGCCGTCGCATTGAGCATGCCATTACTTCCTGCATAGGCAGGGTTCACAAACAATTGGTTGTCGGTGAATTGTGTAAACTGCGCTTCTTGCTGTCCGAAAACAGTAGAGGCGAGTAACACAAAGAAAAAACTATAGTGTAGTGCTTTCATATCTATTTACTTAGCGTTTGAGGTAAATGTATCCTTTGATGACACCATATTTTTCTGTCTTGGTATCGAGTATGTAGAAGTATGTTCCGGTCGGAAGTGCATCCCCACCCACATTCAGTGCGTTTTGTGAAGTGCCATCCCATGTGTTATCGTAAGGACTCATTCTAAAGACTTCAGAGCCCCAACGGTTGAAGATGATGATTTCATTTTCGTCGAAATACTGAAGACCTTCAATGACAAATGTTTCGTTGGTACCATCTCCGTCTGGTGAGAACGCTTCTGGAACAATAATTTCTACATCACAGTTAGAACCTGCAACGAATGGACTACAAGGATCAGTTGGGTCAGAACCATTACCAGATTCTTCGCCATTTGTGAGGCCATCGTTGTCGCAATCGAGGTTACCCCATTCTGGAGAAGGTGTAACGGTTTGGCTACTCAGAATGTAGTCACATGGGTCAATCGGATTGGTTCCGTCATTGAATTCATCTCCATCTGTGACGCCGTCGCCGTCGGTATCTGGATTGTTTGGATCTGTACCCGCGCCAGCTTCCTGACCGTTCGTAAGCCCGTCGTTATCGCAGTCTAGGTTGTTCCAAGCAACTGAAGGTGTAACGGTTTGGTTCGCAAAGATGAATGAACATGGATCCAAAGGATTGGTTCCGTCCGTGAGCTCCGTACCGTCTAGTACACCATCGCCGTCGGTATCAGGGTTTGTTGGGTCTGTACCCGCAGCAATTTCTCCACCATTTGAAAGCCCGTCGTTGTCGCAATCGAGGTTGTTCCAAGCCGAAGAAGGCGTTACGGTCTGACTTGCAAATACAAAAGAGCAAGGATCTAATGGGTTGGTGCCGTCTGCTACTTCTGTACCGTCTAGTACACCATCGCCATCGGTATCAGGATCAGTTGGATCTGTACCAGCTGCAATTTCGCCACCGTTTGAAAGCCCGTCGTAGTCACAATCGAGGTTATTCCAAGCTGTAGAAGGCGTTACGGTCTGACTTGCAAATACAAAAGAGCAAGGGTCTAATGGGTTGGTTCCATCGGCAACTTCTGTACCGTCTAGTACACCATCGCCGTCGGTGTCAGGGTTTGTTGGGTCTGTACCAGCTGCAATTTCGCCACCGTTTGAAAGCCCGTCGTTGTCGCAATCGAGGTTGTTCCAAGCCGTAGAAGGCGTTACTGTTTGGCTAGCAAATACAAGTGAACATGGGTTGAGTGGGTTGGTGCCATCGGCAACTTCCGTTCCGTCAAGTACACCATCGCCGTCGGTATCAGGATTTGTAGGGTCTGTACCTAAAGCGGTTTCTTGTCCGTTCGTGAGGCCATCTAGGTCACAATCTTGGTTGGCATCCAGCAAACTACAAGCGTTGACCGTAATAAAGATGGTGTCGGTTGCACACAAGAAAGGAAGCGGTGAACCTTGGTCGCAAACCTGAACAATAATAAGGTCGGTGCCTACAAAGTTGGCGTTCGGTTGGTAAGTAAATGTACCATCTTGTGCAATCGAGATGGTTCCGTTTTGTGGTCCTACAAGCGGTGTCGTATTCGCCACAAGGTTTGTACCGTCCGGATCGAAATCACCTCCGTTTGTCAGGTCACCCGTTTGACTGCCGTTGTAATTGACTACAAGTACTTCGTTATCGAGTACTGGCGCATCATTCACTGGAGTCACTTGAATCGTGACCATTCCAATATTGGATGTAGCCCCGCTGTTGTCATTGACGCGGTAAGGAATACTAGCTGAACCATTGAAGTTCAAGACTGGCGTAAAGGTAAGCACGCCGGCCGCAACCGTGGCAGCACCTTGCGCAGTATTGACAGTTGTTTGGATACCCGCAACAGAAAGGTCGAGGTCAACGGTATTGACGTCGATGGTACCATCGATATCTGTATCGTTGTTCGTGATATTCAAGTTGACCGGCGTATCTTCAAGCGTAGTTGCAAGGTCGATATTGGCAACTGGAAGGTTGTTAACTGAAAGTACCGTTACCGTAATGGTTGCCGTATTTGAAATAGCTCCGCTGTTGTCATTTACAGTATACGTAATACTTGTTGTGCCATTGAAGTTCAGTGCAGGCGTGTAAGTCACTACACCGGCTACAACGTTCCAAGATCCTTGCGCGTTGTTGAAGCTAGTTTGTACGCCAAAGATGCTCGGGTTGAGGTCAACGCTGCTCGCATTGATGAATCCGTCGATATCGATATCGTTATTGGTGATATTGAAAATCACTGGCGTGTTTTCATTGGTGCTCGCCACGTCGGTAGTCGCAATTGGTGCATCATTCACAGCCGTCACATTGATGGTAATGCCGGCCACATTAGAAGTAGCGCCACTGTTGTCATTGACTGTATAATTGATACTTGCCGAACCGTTGAAGTTCAATGCAGGAGTGAAGGTCAAGACGCCATTTGCAACCGTCCAAGTACCTTGCGCGTTGGTAAAGGTTGTTTGGATACCTGGTGTAGCTGGGTCAAGATCAACGGTGTTGGCGTCGATTGTGCCGTCACTGTCTGTATCGTTGTTGGTGATATTGAAGGTCACTGGTGAATCTTCGTTGGTTACAGCTGTATCGTTGTTGGCCACAGGTAGGTCATTTACAGGCACAACATTCACTGTGATGGTAGCTATGTTGGAAAGCGCACCGCTGTTGTCTTTAACTGTATAGACAATACTAGCCGTTCCGTTGAAGTTGGAAAGCGGGGTGAAGGTGAGTACACCCGCTGTTACTGTCCAAGTACCTTGTGCATTCACAAAAGTTGTTTGGATGCCAGCTACCGTTGTGTTGAGATCAACTGTATTGCTGTTGATGCTGCCATCTACATCTGTATCGTTATTAGTGATGTTGAAAGTTACAGGTGTATCTTCGTTGGTTGTTGCAAAGTCATCATTAGCTACAGGTAGGTCATTAACTGAAACAACTGAAATGCTGATCGTTGCCAAATTAGAAGTTGTTCCTAAATTGTCATTGACGGTGTAGTTGATACTTGCCGAACCATTGAAGTTTGTAGCAGGTGAGAAAGTCAAGACGCCATTTGTAACCGTCCAAGTACCTTGTCCGTTGGTAAAGGTTGTTTGGATACCTGGTGTTGTTGGGTCGAGATCAACAGTATTGGCATCAATGGTGCCATCTACGTCGATGTCGTTGTTGACTAAATCAAGAGTGACTGGTGTGTCTTCGTTTGTAGAAGCAGCGTCGTTATTAGCCACTGGCGCATCGTTCAACGGCAATACATTGATTGTAATGACTGCAACGTTTGATAGAAGACCGCTATTGTCTTTTACCGTGTAGTTGATACTTGCTGTACCCGTAAAGTTGGCAGCAGGTGTGAAAGTCAAGACGCCAGCCGTTACAGCCCAAGCACCTTGTGCATTCGAAATGTTAATCTGGATACCTGCTGCTGCTGGATTGAGGTCAACCGTATTGCTGTTGATGGTTCCGTCGACATCTGTATCATTCGCTGTAATATCGAAGCTTACGGGTGTGTCTTCATTGGTCGTGGCTGAGTCGTTATTGGCTACTGGCGCATCGTTGACAGGCGTTACATTGATTGTAATCGTCGCTAGATTCGAAACCGCACCACTGTTATCGTTCACGGTGTAATCAATAGCAGCCGAACCATTGAAGTTCGCAAGCGGTGTGAAAGTCACGACTCCTCCTGTAACACTCCAAGTACCTTGTGCATTCACAAGCGTATTTTGGATTCCAGCTGTAGTTGGATCGAGGTCAACGGTATTGACGTCGATCGTTCCATCTAAATCGCTGTCGTTGTTGGTGACGTTGAGCGATATTGGCGTGTCTTCAGTGGTAGAAGCACTGTCGTTATTTGCTATTGGAGCATCATTCACAGGCACAACATTCACAGTAATGTTCGCCGCGTTAGAAGTTGCGCCACTGTTGTCGTTGACTGTATATGTAATGCTGGCGGTTCCTGTGAAGTTAGCAACTGGCGTGAAAGTCATGACACCTGCCGTAACGGTCCATGTACCTTGTGTGTTGGTGAAGGTCGTTTGGATACCTGGTACCGACGGATTAAGGTCTACCGTAGCCGCGTCAATTGTGCCGTCGTTATCGGTGTCGTTATTGGTCAGGTTGAAGCTAACAGGTGTGTCTTCGTTTGTTGAAGCAAGGTCGTTGGTCGCCACTGGAATACAGTTTGGCACTGGCGCAATTGTTACGCTAGTTGCCAAAGAAACACAAGTTAAATCCGTTGTGCTTCTTGCCGTACAGTTATAAGTGCCTGGAAGTACTGCGCTAAAGCTTGTACTTGCTTGATATGAAGTGCCATTGATTGCGTATGTGTAATTTCCAATTGGGCTGCCAATCGTGAAAGCACCTGTGGTTGTACCACATACTGGTTGTGTGATGCTCGCAACTGATGGCGCGCTTGGCACACTCGGTACAGCATTCACCACAACTGGAGTTCCTACACTCACACAAGAAGCATCTGCGCTATTTCTTACATAAGGGAAGTAGGTTCCTGGAGCTAAAGCTGCAAATGTTGCACCTGCTTGATACGTGCCACTGTTCAAAGCATATTGTACGCCTGTTTGTGGCACAAAAGCAATTGTTCCTGTTGCAACTGCACACGTTGGCTGTGTAACGCTTGTTGTTGGAAGTGTAGGAAGTGCTGGTACAGCATTGATGGTCACGCTGGTGCTGGTAGAAATACAAGTGAGGTCAGTAGTTCGTCTTGTATTCACGTTATAGGTACCTGGATTCAATCCGCTAAATGTAGTAGCTGCTTGATAAGTGGCCCCATTGATGCTGTATTCAAAAGCGCCAAGCGGTGCGGTGATGGTAAGCGTACCTGTTGGTGTCGCACACGTAGGTTGTACGGTTGCTGTTGCCGTTGGTACTGCAGGCGCTCCGGCCGCAGCAACGATAGTGATAACGGCTCCGTTGGTTACACACGTTGCGTCATTGCTTGCGCGCACAGAAATAGGGTAGTTGCCTGGCGCAAGGTTGGTGAATGAACTACCGCTGACATAATTGACGCCATTTATGGCGTATTGAACGCCCGTTTGTGTATTGAAGTTGATTGTTCCGGTTGGTGTCGCACAAGTTGGTTGCGTTGCCACAGCAGAAGGTGTTGTTGGCAATGCAGTTACTGCGTTAATTGTCAGAGACAATGCAGTGGAGATACACGTTTGATCTGCAGTTCTTCTTGCAGTCAGGTTGTATGTTCCAGCTGCCAATCCGCTGAAAGTGGTGCTACTTTGGTAATTGACGCCATTAAGCGAGTAGTCAAAAGCACCGAGTGGCGCACTGACTACGATTGTTCCGGTTGGAGCTGCACAAGTTGGCTGCACCGTTACACTAGCCACAGGCAATGCTGGCGCGCCAAGGGCTGCATTGATGACGATTGTAGTTCCTGTAGTCACACATGCGTTGTTTGCATTGCTACTCACGGAAAGCGGGTAACTTCCAGCAGGAAGATTCAAGAATACATTTGAAGTTTGATAAGCACTGCCATTGATAGCGTATTGAACGCCTGGCATGCTATTGATGCTAATGCTACCAGTTGGTGTGGCACAAGTTGGCTGTGTTGCGCTTGCTGTCGGGATAGAAGGCAAGGCTGTTACGGTTACCGTTTCAGTAGTCGATACATTGGCACAACCACCTGTTCCTGTTACTGTATATGTCATGACAGCTGTTCCAGCAGCAACAGCACTCACCGCTCCTGTAGTAGCATTTATAGTGGCTACACTAGGCGTTGCTGAAGACCAAGCACCACCAGAAACACTAGCGCTCAAAGTAGTAGATCCGTTTGCACAGAGGGCTGTTGTTCCAGAGATGGTTCCGGCAGTCGGCACTGGCGTTACAGTAACCGTTGCAGTGGTTGTAGCATTTGCACAACCACCTGTTCCTGTTACGGTGTAGGTCATCACTGAAGTTCCAGCAGCAACGCCAGCAACCGCTCCTGTAGAAGCGTTGATAGTTGCTAACGCTGGTGAAGCGGAAGACCAAGATCCGCCTGTAACAGAAGATGTCAAAGTAGAAGAACCGTTTGCACAAATTGCGGTGGTTCCAGCAATTGTTCCAGCTGTTGGTACGGCAGTAACAGTGACTGTAGCAGTAGTTGAAACATTTGCACAACCACCAGTTCCAGTAACCGTGTAAGTCATTACAGATGTTCCAGCTGAAACACCAGCTACAGCTCCGGTAGAAGCATTGATGGTGGCTACGGCAGGAGAGGCTGAAGACCAAGATCCTCCTGTAACAGAAGATGTCAAAGTAGAAGAACCGTTCGCACAAATTGCAGTGGTTCCAGCAATTGTTCCTGCAGTCGGCACTGCAGTAACAGTAACATTTATTGTAGCCGTTGCATTGGCACAACCACCAGTTCCAGTAACCGAGTAAGTCATTATAGTAGTTCCAGCAGCAACACCACTTACCGCGCCAGTTGAAGCGTTAATAGTGGCTACGGCAGGCGTTGCAGATGACCAAGATCCACCGCTAACCGATGATGTCAAAGTAGAAGAACCGTTGGCACAAATCGCTTGTGTTCCAGAGAGCGTACCAGCGTTTGGTAACGCTGTTACCGTAATTAATATGGTTTGAGTTGCATTGGCACAACCACCTGTTCCTTGAACAGTGTAGGTCATTACAGAAGTTCCAGGCGCAACACCAGCTACAGCACCTGTTGAAGTATTGATAGTTGCTACAGTAGGGTTGGCAGATGACCAAGACCCACCGGAGATTGTTGAGGATAAGTTGGCAAAACCATTTTCACAAATCGCTTGCGTTCCAGAAAGAACGCCCGCAGTAGGTACAGGTGTTACTGAAACCTGTGCAGTTGCAGATACATTTGCACATCCGCCTATGCCCGTTACCAGATATGTGATCGTTGTTGTTCCAGCTGAAACACCAGTTACGGCGCCAGTTGTACTATTGATGGTCGCTACCGCAGACTGACTAGAAATCCAAGCCCCACCAACATTTCCATTAGTACTTAATGAAGTAGTTCCATTGGCACAAATAGCCGTAGTTCCTGATATGGTACCAGCATTTGGCACGGCAGTGACCGCCACAACAGTTGTTGCGGTGTCATTTGCACAACCACCGGTACCTGTTACGATATAAGAGATGGTTGTTGTACCTGCAGACACTCCAGTCACTGCTCCTGTGGAAGCGTTTATAGTTGCAACTGAAGGATTACTTGAAGACCAAGCACCACCGGCATTACCATTAGAAGTAAGTGTTGTAGAACCGTTGGCACAGATGGCTGTAGTTCCTGAAATGGTTCCGGCAGAAGGTACAGCAGTAACATTAACTGTTGCAGTAGTTGAAACGTTTGCACAACCACCAGTTCCAGTGACCGTGTAAGTCATTACAGAAGTTCCAGCCGCCACACCAGCAACAGCTCCAGTAGAAGCGTCGATGGTTGCAATGTTGATATCACTTGAAGACCAAGCACCCGCATCGCCATTAGAAGAAAGTGTTGTTGATCCGTTGGCACAGATTGCGGTAGTTCCAGAGATGGTTCCAGCATTTGGTACGGCAGTAACATTAACTGTTGCAGTAGTTGAAACATTTGCACAACCACCAGTTCCTGTAACTGTATAGGTCATTACAGATGTTCCAGCTGAAACACCAGTAACTGCTCCAGTAGAAGCATTGATGGTTGCAACGTTGGTATCACTTGAAGACCAAGCACTACCGGCATCACCATTAGAAGTAAGTGTTGTAGAACCGTTAGCACAGATGGCTGTAGTTCCTGAAATTGTTCCTGCATTTGGAACAGCAGTAACCGTAACTGTTGCAGTAGTTGATACGTTTGCACAACCTCCCGTACCTGTTACGATATAAGAGATGGTTGTAGTTCCCGCTGCAACACCAGTAACTGCTCCAGTAGAAGCATTGATGGTTGCAACGTTGGTATCACTTGAAGACCAAGCACCCGAATCGCCATTAGAAGAAAGTGTTGTTGATCCGTTGGCACAGATTGCGGTAGTTCCTGAAATGGTTCCTGCATTAGGTACAGCAGTAACTGTAACCGTTGCTGTTGTAGAGACATTCGCGCAACCACCAGTTCCCGTAACGGTATAAGTCATGATAGCAGATCCAGCCGCTACACCAGTAACAGCTCCAGTAGAAGCGTTGATGGTTGCAACGTTGGTATCACTTGAAGACCAAGCACCCGCATCGCCATTAGAAGAAAGTGTTGTTGATCCGTTGGCACAGATTGCGGTAGTTCCTGAAATGGTTCCTGCATTAGGTACAGCAGTAACTGTAACCGTTGCTGTTGTAG
>JACCDU010023945.1_pt1 | contig 28933 bp, 30 predicted proteins | sample 7446081 | NCBI WGS metagenome assembly JACCDU01 (sample SAMN15323447, study PRJNA562643) | freshwater metagenome | isolation source: river surface water | place: USA:Blue River Watershed | collected 2017-08-17
AGCGCGGTTCGTTCTTCGTTGAGCCAACCAGCGAGGTTTACTGCGGCATGGTGGTCGGCGAGAACTCTCGTGCCGATGACATGGAAGTCAACATCACCAAGGAGAAGCAGCTCACAAACATGCGTGCTGCTTCCGCTGACAACTTTGTGGGCCTTACCCCACCAAAGAAGCTATCCCTCGAGGAGTGCTTGGAGTTCGCTCGTGAAGACGAGTGTGTCGAGGTAACCCCGGAGGCTATCCGCATCCGCAAGGTTGAGCTAGATCCAAACGTTCGTGCCCGCCTAGCATCGGCGCGTAAGCGTGCCAGCCAGAGCTAAAAAGGCCCTAAGGCTTTTAGGTTCGGCGCTAGCCGGACTGTTGGTCGCGATGGCTGGAACGGTGGCTCACCAGACCCAGGTCGGTGGAGCTCCGATTGGCCTGGTACTAGCCAGCATTGTGGTGTTGGCATTTGCAATGCAGGCAAGAGTCAAAACTGGGAAACTCGGAGCGGTCTTCTTTGCCGCAGGGCTAGCCGCAACCATCTTTTGGACCGGTTTGGCCTTGCATCAAGACAAGATGATCCCCGCGAATCAGCTTGGATTTATCTGGTCTTATGGCTCGATAGGTCTGGCTGCTTTAGTGGTGATTTGGCCAAAGCTCTCTAGATCACTCTGGAGTAAAAGGATTTAGAGGTTGTAGAAGCCCTGGGCAATTTTGGCGACATCATCGGCATTTGCCTTGGTGCGAATAATCTCTCGATTGCGATCGGAAAGTTCCTGTTTTTCAGCAAGCTTTAGGCCCGAAAGAATTGCCTTCTGAACCCCTTCAACGGTAATGTCCGTCACCTTCACGCCAGAGTCTGTAAACCACTCATCGCAGCAAGCGGTAGCGGTCTGAACCGGGATTGCCCCCATTGCCATCGACTCAAGTAGCGAAGTGCTGATGCCGTCGGAGAGCGACAATCCAACATAGATTTTTGCGCTGGCGAATAACTCGAGCACCTGGTTGTGGCTGAGCTTGCCCTTGCCGTAAATCGTGAAATCCAAGCCAGTTCGCTTTGCGATCTGCTTCGCAAGTTTGATTGTGCCGCGATTTGCCGAGTAAACCACTAGTCGGTAGCCCTCTAGGTCATTTGCAACCGCCTGGACGGCCTCGAGCGCGATCTTGGCTCTCCCTACCCAGCCGTGGTAGCCCTTGATGGCAATTACCTTGCGATCACTCAGTGCTGGGACTGGTTGGCTAAGCAATTCCCGAGAGAAGCCTCCTGCATTTGGGATAACCGGCATGACGTGACCTGCAAAGCCAAGACTCTTTGCAAACTGAACATCTCGATTGCACTCGCACGAGTAGTAATCCGCAATTGCCAAAAGTTGTTTTAGCATTTCGCGATGCTTAGGAAACTGCTGGAACCAAAAGATATCGCTTCCCCAGTTGGTTGCAATCAGCTTTGCATCTGGTTTTGAGGACATCGCCTTGGCTGCGATGTATCCGGCATTTTGGAGCTCCATGGCGTGTACAAAGTTCGGCTTGAAACTCTTGATGGCGCTTTTCACCAAGCTGGCCCTAAACCAGTTGTTCACGAATTTGTCGGCAATCCAAAGTGGTAAACCGAAGAGCTTGCTCAGTGGAAAGAGCTGGTATTTCGCCTGATAATTACCAGAAACCAAGCCCTTCAAATTCTTGTGAACCCGACGGTGCGGAGAGGAAGGGAATAGCAAAAACTCAATATCTTGGTTTTGAAACTGCGAAAGCCAGCGGGCGGAGTGAATGCTGTCAAACATGCAGATGACAAGAATTCGCTTGCGCATTTTCTCCCCGGTCAAAGAATTCACTCAGCCTAACGCTTTTGACATTTTGGGCAGAAGTGTGATCCGCGGTTTGCCCACGCTTCACGCTTAATTGGCGTGCCGCACCGGTTACAAGGCACACCGGTCATGCCATAGGCATTCAGTGACTGCGAGAAGTAGCCACTCTCGCCATTAACGTTCTTGTATTGCTCATCAAAGGACGTGCCGCCCTGCGCCACAGCTTTCCGAAGCACCTCAGCTGCAATCTCAATCAGTTCCAAGTGCTTTTTCTTAGAAATGCTTGATGCCGGCTTGTCGTAGTGCAGTTTTGCCAACCAAAGACTTTCATCGGCATAGATATTTCCAATTCCGCTGAGTAGGTTCTGGTCTAGCAGCACCCGCTTGATGCCGGAGTTTTTCTTGGTCATCTTTGCCGCTACCGAGTCAGAATCAAAATGTGGGTCAAGCAAATCTCTTGCGATGTGAGCAACTGTTGAAGGAATTACCGCAGCAGCCTCAGCTTCCGGCGAGAAGCCTGCTGCTAGTCCATCTGGAGTTGGAGTTAGGTCATCAATCATCAAGCCGCCAAAAAGCCTCTGATCAACAAAGCGTATCTCGAGCGGCTCACCTGCCTCAGTTTGCACGGTTATGACAACTCTGGTTTGAGGGTCTGGTTCAAAATCTGGTGTTCGAACCAGAATTTGGCCGCTCATGCCAAGGTGACCGACCAGTGCCCGCTGGTTGGATAACGGCAACCATAAGAACTTTCCCCGGCGAACCACCGCCTGGAGCGTTGAGCCCGCCAATTCATCGACAAAAGCCAGAACACCTGAAACATTCCGCTTTAGTGATCTGGCATCGGAGATCGCAATGCTTGAAACTTTGGCACGCACCAGATGTTGAGCTAGACCTGCGCGAACTGTCTCAACTTCGGGAAGCTCTGGCACTACTTACCTGCCAAGAATCTCAAGGCCGCGATAGCAGCCTGGGTTTCAGCACTTCGCTTGGTGGTTGATGAACCAACCCCCAATTGCTCAGCGCCGGAGAAGCAGGTTGCGGTGTAGATCATCTCGTGCTCTGGCCCAACCCCAGTTATCTCGTAGCGGGCTGGTTCGCGCTTTAGTTTTTGAAGTTTTTCCAAAAGTGAAGTCTTGGGGTCTGACGCTTCCCGGAGTGCATCTGGGTCCTCGAGCAGCGGGAAGATGTGTTTTTCAACGATCGTGGCTGCAGCCGACATACCTGTTGAAAGGTAAGCGGCGCCAAGGATTGCCTCGAAGGCATCTGCTAGAACGTTGACCTTGCTTCGACCACCGGTCTGCTCTTCGCCTTTACCTAGCAGTAAGAATTCACCTAGACCAATTCGATTTGCTGCGGTTGCAAGCGCCTGGGCCGAAACAACACCATTCTTGAGTTTGGTGAGTTCACCCTCATTGAGGTTGCCGTGGTCCTTAAAAACTTGAACGGCTACCAAGTAACCCAGGATGGAATCCCCGAGAAACTCGAGCCGTTCGTTGTTTTCTCCGCCTTTTTCATAGGCGTAAGAAGAGTGAGTCAAGGCAAGTTGCAGAAGCTCGGGTGAAATTTGTGCCCCGAGCCGCGACTGCAGCTCGCTCAACGCCATTATTAGGCGTCTGCTACCTTGCGGCCCTTGTACTCCATGTAGAGCTCAGTGCCGACAGAGTCGGTAACAACCTTGGCGCGGTGAGGCAGGCTGTAGACGGTCTTACCGTTCTCAACGGTCTTGACCAGGGTCACTGGCTCGGCCTTCCACATTGAACGACGTGCGTGGGTGTTGGCACGTGACTTGCGGCGCTTTGGTACTGGCATGGCTACTCTTCCTTGCTAAGTAAGTCTTTTAGGGCTTCAAACCTGGGGTCAACCAGATTCTCATGCTTGTGATCCACAGCCTCGTTCAACCTGATTCCACACTCTTGACACAATCCAAGACATTCTTGGCTGCATACAGGCTGGAATGGAAGAGACAGGACTACTGAATCTATAACTGGCTGCTCTAGATCAATGTGTTCATTGGTAACAAGCAGCTCGTCATCCGAGGAGTAAGAATAGGCGAAAAGCTCCTGAAAATCCACCTCAATCTTGAGATTCATGTCTTCAAGACACCTCGAGCAAATGGTTTTTGCCTCTGCATAAACATCTGCAGTTGCCAAGATCCCCTCGTGAACCGATTCCAATCGAAGGTCCACCTCAACTACTGACCCAGCTGGGATTGCGACAACCTCAGTGCCAATCGGAGCAACGAGAGCGATGTCCAACTGGTTCTCGCGCATCATTCCAGGGCGCTTCATTAGTTCGTGCACCGGCACTAGAAAACTCACTTACCCAACCTCTCCAAAAGCTTTTGTGCGACATGCTCGGTTACATAACCAGAGATGTCTCCTCCTAATTTCGCGACCTCTTTGACCAGCGAGGACGACACATATCCTTGGCTGGGCTCGGCTGCCATGAACAGGGTTTCAAGCCCAGAGAGGTCTCTGTTCACCTGAGCCATTGGTAGTTCGTATTCGATATCTCCGGCGGTCCTAAAACCCTTGAGTATCACGTTTGCGGCTAGTGATTTGGCCTGGTCAACCAAGAGACCTGACTCCAGTGCAGTTACTTTCACATTGCCAAGGTGCTTCAGCGCCTCTTGAGCCATTTCCACTCGCTCAGCGATAGTGAAAAGTGGGTTCTTGTTTGGGTTGTGCACAACCAGAACATGCAGTTGCGAGAAAACCTTGCTGCTGCGCTCAATCACCGACAGGTGGCCCAGGGTGATTGGATCAAAAGATCCAGGGTAGATCGCAACAGAATTCACAATGTAAAGGTTAGCTGCGCTTGAGCGCGGCCGCATCTGCCAATTCGATGGCGCGTTTAGTTTCCGCAGGGATCCCGGTTGAAATCAGCTCCTCGGCTACTAACTTGCAATCTTGAATCAGCTCGGCGTCCTTGATGACTCTCAGCAGCTTAAGCTGCGACCGGCCACCGGACTGAATGTTGCCAAGCACATCTCCCTCGCCTCGAATTTCGAGATCCATTTCACTGAGTTTGAAGCCATCCAATGTTGATGCCACTGCCTCAAGACGCTGCATTGCGAGGCTGCCTGGTTCACTTGCGGTCACCATCAGGCAAACACCTGGGTGCTCGCCGCGACCGACTCGACCGCGCAGCTGGTGAAGCTGGGAAATACCAAATCGATCAGCATCCAAAATCACCATGGCGGTGGCATTTGGAACGTTGACTCCAACCTCAATGACTGTGGTTGAAACCAGAATCTGTAATTCACCGGCGGCAAAAGCCTGCATCACCGCAGTCTTTTCTTCCAAGGACTGCCTGCCGTGCATCAGGCCAATGCTTAGACCTGCGAGCGCCGGATTCAACCTCAGTGCCTCGGCGACCTCAACCGCTGCAGCAGGAGCAGGACCCTGCTCATCTACTTCCCCTTCAGGGAACTCGCCATCCTCCTGCACCTCACCTTCGATGCGTGGGCAGACGACAAAGGCCTGGCGCCCCCGGCTAACCTCCTCCGCCACTCGCTGCCATACTCTCGAAACCAAGGCTGGCTTGGAGAGCTCAACAACGTGCGAGGAGATTGGTTGCCTGCCGCTCGGTAATTGCGTCAGGGTAGAAATCTCTAGGTCGCCGAATACGGTTATGGCCATAGTTCTAGGAATAGGCGTTGCCGTCATCGTCAGAACATGCGGAGTAGTTTTACCCTTAGCGCGAAGCGCTTCTCGCTGCCCCACCCCAAAACGATGCTGCTCATCCACCACAACTAATGAGAGATCAAAAAACTGCACTCTCTCGCTGATCAAGGCATGTGTTCCAATGGCCAAAAGACACTTTCCGCTTGCGATATCCAGCATCGCCAGTTTGCGCTCAGCAGTGCTCATTTGACCGGTGAGCAATCTAAGTCCAAGTTTTCTGGATAGCTCTTCGCCCAGCGACGTACGAATCGACTCATAGTGTTGCGATGCCAAGACTTCGGTTGGGGCCAAAAGCGCACTCTGACCACCAGATTCTGCAACGGTCAGCACGGCACGAATTGCTACCAGCGTCTTACCCGAACCAACCTCACCCTGCAATAACCGATGCATGGGGTGGCCAGAGGCTAAATCCTTTTCAATCTCTCGACCTACCTGGCTTTGACCATCGGTCAACTGGAAGGGCAATCGCCTATCAAATAGCCCTAAGAGTTCACCTGGTTTGCGCACAGAGGCTGAAAGTTCAGCCCTCTCCTGCCTTGACTGCGCCAGCTGAATTTGCAACAACATGGCCTCGTGAAAGCGCAGAGAGTCTCTTGCTGCTTGCCACTCGCTATCAATCTTGGGTTGGTGAATCTGGCGAATAGCCTGCGAAAGTGGGAGAAGTTTTTGTTTTGCCAAAAGCTTTGCTGGCAACACCTCATGAATTTCCCCGACCGCAGCGAGCACTAACTCTATGGACTTTTGAATCTTCCAGGTGCTGAGGGTGCCTGAGGCTGGATAAATCGGTATTGGAAGTTCCGCCCAAGCCTTAGCTTCACTGGGATCAATCTCTTGGGTGAACAACTCGTAATCGGGATGCGCCAACTGCAGCTTGTTCGAAAAGACCCCAATGCGACCGCTAAACAGGCCCCGAACCCCGGCATGAAGCTCTTTTTCTCTCCAGTGCTGATTGAAAAAAGCCAAGGTAAGGGTTTTTGAACCATCTGTGATTACAACTTCTAGCAGGTTGCCGCTTCTCCCCTTGAGCCTGCGGGAAGAGGTAGAAACCACCTCACCGACAACGGTCACTATTTCACCAATAGGCAATGAGGAAATTGGCGTCAACTCACCACGTTTTGAGTAGCGCCTTGGATAGTGCTCTAGAAGTTCGGAAGCGAAAGTTATGCCAAATTGCTTATTGAATGCCTTGGCAGTTCGATCACCCAGGATCGAATCAAGTTTCAAGGTTTCTGTCAGCACACAGACAATCATCGCCTGTATTACCAACCTTTTTCACTAGGCTCACAACCGTGACCAGAATCATCGCCGGAGCAATTGGCTCGCTGCAGCTAAAGCCTGCGGCTAAAGCCACTCGCCCCACCTCTGACCGAGTCAAAGAGAGCCTCTTTGCCAAGTTGGGTGCCATGGGGGTCATTGAAGGCGCCAGGGTCTTAGATCTGTTTGCAGGAACCGGCGCATTGGGTTTGGAGGCAGCGTCTCGCGGCGCAAAACAAGTGACTCTGGTTGAGCGAGATCGCAAAGCATTTGAGCTGCTCCAGCAAAACGTAAAGAGTGCTAAATCCGCATTTGAAAAACAAGAGATCGAGGTTCGGCTAGAGGTCGAGAACCTAGATGCGGAAAGATTCCTGAAATCCAAGTGGGCGGAATACGATTTGGTATTTATTGATCCGCCATATGACTTCGCAAATGAAAGCCTGCAGGTGATTTTGGGGCAGCTGTGCGATGCGGTTTCTGATGATGGGCTGATAATCGTCGAACGATCCAGCCGAACCGAGGAACTTAAAACAGACCGACTAGAGCTGCAAAGCAGCAAGGTGTATGGCGATACCTCGGTTTGGATTTACCAAAAACCTTAGATTGAGCGCTCACTAGGTCCGGTGTAGATCTGCTGTGGGCGACCGATTCTGGTAGTTGAATCTGCATTCTGCTCACGCCAGTGAGCGATCCATCCTGGTAGGCGACCTACTGCGAATAGCGGGGTAAACATCCTGGATGGGAATCCCATCGCCTTGTAAATGACACCGGTGTAGAAGTCGACGTTTGGGTAAAGCTTGCGCTCAACAAAGTAAGAGTCAGCCAAGGCGGCAGCCTCAAGCTCCTTGGCAATATCGAGTAGCGGGTCAGAGACACCAAGCTCGGTTAGCACCTTGTCAGCGTGAGACTTCACAATCTTTGCTCTTGGGTCAAATGACTTGTAAACGCGGTGACCAAAGCCCATTAGGCGAATGCCGTCTTCTTTGTTCTTTACGCGCTCAACGTACTTTTGAACCGAGTCATCGGACTCGTGAATAAAGGTGAGCATGTCCAAAACTGCTTCGTTTGCACCGCCGTGCAATGGGCCCGAGAGGGCATTGATTCCGGAGGAGATCGATGCAAACAGGTTTGCCTGCGATGACCCAACCAAACGCACGGTTGAGGTGCTGCAGTTCTGTTCGTGATCAGCGTGTAGCAGCAGAAGAGTGTCAAGCGCCTTGGTTACGACCGGGTTTGCAGCCCAATCCTCACCCTGATGACCAAATGTCATACGCAAGAAGTTCTCCACCAAAGATAGCGAGCTGTCTGGCTCAACAATGCTCTCCCCTACCAAAGACTTGTAGGTGTATGAAGTGAGAACCGGCAACTTTGCCAAGAGTCTGATCGTGGAGAGCTCAACCTGCTCTGGATCTTTTGGATCTGTCGAGTCGTTGTAGAAAGTCGAAAGGACAGAGACTGCAGAGGAAAGAATCGCCATTGGATGAGCCGAAGGCTCAAAGGTCTCAAAAAAGCGCACCATGTTTGGGTGAACCATGGAGTGTTGACGCAACTTCGCGTCAAAACCTTCAAGTTCGCTGGCCGATGGCAATTCGCCATAAACCAAGAGATAAGCAACGTCTAAGAAACTTCTTTTGGCCGCTAGCTGCTCGATTGGGTAGCCGCGGTGTCGAAGAATTCCCTTGTCTCCGTCGATAAAAGTGATCGCGCTCTTGGTCGAGGAGGTGTTTACGAAGCCTTGGTCGTAAGAACTCAAGCCAGTGGTGGCGATGAGCTTTGAAATGTCAATTCCGCCAGGACCCTCAGTCGCTTCAATGACAGAGAGCTCAGCTTCGTGAGCACCGTATCGAAGGGACACCTTCTCGTTAGAAGTCAAAAGTTAGCTCCTTATGTGAGGGTTGGATGTCAGGCTAGCCTAGAGCATTTCTCAGGCGGTTTGCAGCTTCCAGAATCTCTTTATCGGTAGCGGTTATCGAGAATCTGACGAAGTTTTCGCCCGCCTTGCCATAGAACTCGCCAGGGACTGCAACAATGCCTAAATCTGCCAGCTCGCCGATGGTTTTCCAGCAATTATCGCCCTTGGTAACCCAAAGATAAAGTCCAGCATCAGAATCCTGAACTTCAAAGCCATATTCAATAAGTGCTGGCAAAAGTACCTCGCGACGCTTGCGATAAATCTCTTTTTGCGCCGCAACGTGTGAATCATCGTTTAGAGCTGCAATCATCGCCTTTTGCACTGGCATCGGAACCATCATTCCCGAGTGCATGCGAAGGTTGACCAAGCCCTTGATCAATTTCTCATCACCAGCAGCAAAAGCTGCACGGTAACCGGCAAGGTTTGATTGCTTGCTCAGTGAATAGATCGAGAGAACGTTGGTCAGGTCGCCACCGGTTACTTCAGGATCAAGCATGCAGGGGATGTATTCAGACCAAGGCTGAACCCAGCCCATCTCTGCATAGCACTCGTCATTCACAATTACTGCACCAAGTTCCCTGGCACGCGCCAAAGCGCGTCTCAAGAATTCAACAGAGTGCACAGAACCATTTGGATTACCTGGGCTGTTTAGCCAAATTAATTTGGTATTTGCGGGCCATTTACTCGGCTCATCACCAACAAACAGCTCAGCCCCAGCGAATGCGGCACCAACTTCATAAGCGGTGTAGGCCAATCTGGGCTGCACCACAACGTCACCCCTGCCGATTCCAAGCATGATTGGAAGCCAAGAAATGAACTCTTTTGAGCCGATAGTCAAAAGAATCTGGTCCGAAGTTAACCCAGGAGATTTTCTTCGCCTGGCATACCAATCGCTGACCGCTTTTCTGGCGGACACCTCACCCCAAGTGGTTGGGTAGCCGGGAGAATCGGAGGCTGCATCCAGAGCCTCCTGAACAACAGCCGGAGTTGGATCAATGGGGTTGCCAACCGATAAGTCAATTGAACTCTGTGGGTGGCTAGCCGCCTTCTCGCGATAAGGCTTTAGTTGTTGCCAGGGATACTCCGGCAAACCTTGAAACACTATTCGCCCTGGGGAGGAAGTGCAGAAATCAATGGGTGGTCGCCTGCGATAGCGCCAACTTTAGCTGCACCTCCAGGGGAGCCAATCTCAGAGAAAAAGTCCACATTTGCCTTGTAGTACTCACTCCACTCACCTGGGAGGTCGTCCTCGTAGTAGATAGCCTCAACAGGGCAAACTGGCTCACAAGCGCCACAGTCCACGCACTCATCCGGGTGGATGTAAAGCATGCGGTCGCCCTCGTATATGCAGTCAACCGGACACTCGTCGATGCAAGCTTTGTCTTTGACATCAACACAAGGGAGGGCTATTACATAGGTCATAATATAAGTTTAGCTCAGCTGTGTATATTCGTCTAAAACAAGGTCAGGAGCGCCACATGAAGATGATCTCACATAGGGGGAACCTGGATGGGCCAAATCCGAAGTGGGAAAATCATCCTCAGTACATAACAGAGGCACTGGAACATTTTCCAGTGGAGATTGATGTATGGAAAGTGGGTGATGAATTTTGGCTGGGACATGACGCTCCAGTGCATAAGATTAAAAAAGATTTCATCCTAGACCAACGGCTATTGCTTCACTGCAAAAATTTGGTGTCCTTCAGCGAACTCAGAAAATACCCGTTTGGCGAAGCTTTTTTTCAAGATGCAGAAATGGCCGTCTTGACATCTCGAGGGCGTATTCTTTTTCACTCTTCCGCCGAACTTCCTAGCAACTTGGGGCACGACATGGTGGTGGTTGATTTGGATGGAGATAGAAAAATAAGCCCCACATCTAATTGCACAATTCTGAGCGATTATCCTGCGAAATTCAGTCCATCAACTCCGAGAGAGTTGCCATTTGATTTGCTGATACTGGACATCGATGGCGTCATGACACCTGGAACAAAGTACTACGGACCAGAGGGAAATGTTTTAGCAAAAACATACGCAGACAAGGACTTCACTGCCATAAAGCGCTTCATGAAACACGGCGTCAAGGTTTGCTTCCTCAGCGGAGACGAAACTGTCAATAAGGCTATGGCAAAAGACCGAGGTGTCGACTTTTTTTACGCAAAACTACCAAATGGCGAAATCGACAAGGCTTTGCACTTGGAGGACCTCAGGGCTAGATACTCAGCAAGTACCGTCGCCTACGTAGGAGATGACTACTACGACCTGACTCTCTTAGCTCAGGTGGATAAAAGTTACTGTCCTTCCGACGCTATTCGGGAAGTTAGGGATTTATGCACGGCAACCATACCCAGGCCGGGAGGAGCAGGAGTGATTGAGGCGCTTTACGATATGACGATGATGAACGTAGGCCAACAGTTTGCCTCTGATACTTACCTATAATGGCGTCTTTCGCAGTTATGGGCCCAAATTACGTGGACCGTGTCTTCAATTCAAGTACCGAACTGGCGATTGACTTAAGTAATTTTGGAAACTGGTCAACAAAACTCGGTGGGGTGTTCAACGTCGCACGTCAACTCAAAATGGAGGGTATGACCGAAGTCGAGATTACAGTCGCAAATCAAATCCTCGCTCAAGGATTTTGGCCGTCCGAGTTAAGTGATTACAAAATATTGCAGGTCGATGATTCATACTTGGTTGACGTAGTCGTGATAGAGGACACAGTTTCAGCAACAAGAACAGCGCTCGTTGATCAAAATGCGTTGCCAGTCGTTACCGAAGTAGCGCCCAATTTCGCTTCGAGAAGTTTCCTCCACATTGCCTATCTGGATTCGATAAAAATGAGTCGAGAAGTGCAACGAAAATTGCGAGCGAAATTTGAATACATTTCTTGCGATTTGGCTAGTGGAGAGCTGTCAGACTGGGCTCTTGAAGCATTTTGGATGATTGATGCGCTGATATGCAGCGATGCAGAGTACCGAACCTTGGTTCAATTGCCAAAGGTAAGGAACGGTCAAATCGGACTTCCAGAAACGATTTGTGTACATGACCCAGAATTTCTGCTAACCGTTGTCGATGGGCATACAGAACGTGTCGACCAACCCAAGTTCAAATTCGCAAATACTCTAGGCGCAGGGGATGCGTTTGTCGCCACATTTCTGGCCAGAATTGCCCAGGGCAATAGCGAAGGTCAGGCAGCGAAGTTAGCCAATGACTCAACTAGACAAATGCTACGTTCAAGAGGCGGGATAAATGAGTGATATTTTAGTTATACCAATTGCCGGTTTCGGCCAGCGTTTCAGGAACGAAGGCTATCCGAAACCGAAGCAACAGCTTGAGATCGATGAAGAATTGAGCTGCCTTGAAGAATCGCTTGCCTCCGTCGAGCTTAATGGCTTTCGTGTCATTTTTATCCTCAGGCGATATCAATTGGAAAATGAGGGGTTTTCAGAATTTCTCAAAAGGCTGGGAATTGAATTCGAAGTTGTTGTAATCGAATCACCTACAAGAGGGTCGGTTGAGACCTGTCTCTCGATTGAGAAAGTTGTCGACGCGGGAGATAGGTTATTTATCTTCACCATGGACGTTGCCTTTAGACCCAGGCTAACCTCTGAGACATTTCCCGTTGATTGGGACGGAGGAGTACTCACGTTCAAATCAAATTCCTCTAATTATTCATATGTGTCCATTGACAATGGCTTTGTAACAAAAGCTGCGGAGAAAGTCCCTATCAGCGATGACGCCGTGGTTGGGGTGTATTACTATGCCAGGGCAGATAGCTTCTTTGAACATGCAAAGTCAATGATTCGGAATGATGAGACTACGAACGGTGAGTTCTACTTATCTCCGATGTTCAACAACATGATTGAAAATGGTCTCAAAGTAGGAGCTATTAGAGCGGAGAGTTTTTACGTTTTTGGAACTCCGAAGGAGTACGAATTCCACCGGCGTTTTGCCCGCAACAGCCTCAGGGGAAGAATGCCGAGAGTTGGTCTGGCTTCAGATCACTCGGGATTTCACATGAAATCTCAGCTGTCTGCTGCACTTACCGAAATGGGCATCCAGTGGCAGGATTTTGGAACCTACTCAGATAAGGCTACTGATTACACAGACCACGTTTCTTCGGCAGTCGACGCTCTAAATAGAGGGGATGTTGATTATGTTTTTGCTTCTTGCCGAAGTGGCCAAGGCGCATTACTTGCGGGGAATTCTGAGCCTGGTGTTTTAGGGGTGCTGGTCTTTGATTCCTCCGCTGCTGAATATGGAGTTAGGCACAACGCAGCTAACTTTTTCTCCTTTCCGGAACGTGTTTGGTTGGGCAATGATGCTCTTGACGCAACGCTGCGAACAATTTTTGCTTCAGTTTTTGAAGGTGGCAGACATCAGTTGCGGCTGATGAAGGTTCTTGAACGGAAGGGCAGGGAAAATTCCTAAATTCTTCAAGCTATCTAGTTTCCACAGGGGCTGGTTTATTGGTGACTTTGACCCTGCAATAATGCGAACCAAGCACTTCGAGATTTGCGTCACATCTCATAAGAGGGATGAAGCTTCCCCCGCTCATTACCACACAAGTTCTGAGGAGATAAATTTAGTCCTCGCTGGTAGTGTTCGCGTTAACGGAAAACAGCTTAAATCGGGCGACTTTTTCATTTACGAACGGATGGAAGTTAGTGCTGTGGAATTCTTGAAAGACTCGAAACTTTTAGTTGTGAGAATACCGAGCGCCCCGAACGACAAGGTTTTTGCTTGAGAATCAATGTGCTTTTCTTTGGCATTCATCGTTTCGCCGCCATCACAGAGAAAAGCCTCATGCGATCCCTCTCCAACTTCAACGAGGTACGAGTTCTTAGTCACACATGGACGTCCGAAGATGAAGTCAGGGCTCCCTGGATCGACCCCGCCAAGATCGCAATCACCCCTCCACAAACCTTCAGAACTTTATGGCCAAATTCCTTAATTTCAATTGACGACCCCTCTGATGTAATCGATGAAGGTGGATTTGCGGACCTGGAGAATTTCACGTCCTACCCTGGCTATAGCTCTAGGCGTGGAGTGATACGGATGATAACGTCGATAGGAAAAGTATGTGAAATGGCGCTCCAAGAGGGTGTTGAGTCTGGTGACTTAACTGTCCTAACAAGAACAGATTTGTTGACATTTGAACCTTTGCCTGTCTTCGATGAGGATCAGCTCACGGGCTCCGTTATCTACCCCAACCTTCGACGAAACGGGCAGTTTTGCGACTGGTTTATGATTGTTGACGCGGGGGCTCTGAAGGCCTTGTCGCAGTTGCCGAACGAATTCAAGGAGATAGTCCGAGAGTGTCGCTCTTTCGCCGGAGAGGATGTTTTAAGATCCCAACTTGAAAGACATGGGTTGAAGCTGCGACCCTTCACCTGGAGTGGAATTCTTGTTCGCGACAAAGACCTTGTAAATGTGAATTTTGGAAAACTTCCCAAAATCAGCCCCTACAGACTTCGTAGATTAAGGCAATCTCTTCATTTCGCCGTCCAAAACATCTTGGACTTTATTTCTAGTTTTTTTCTTGAAGAAAGACTTGAAAAGTTCTTGAAAACCAGAAAGCCCCTCTGAGTCGATTACGTTGAGAATGTTGAGTTCGAAGGCATTTAGCGGAACCTCACTCTTTCCATAGAGCTGCTGAAGCCGGCGTCTTAGTTCTTTCAAATTTGGGTCCATGCTTAACTTCACGCGCCAAGAGCTTTGACGAGTGGTCTGCTTGGCATGTGTCCTCAAGGCTACTCCTGGCCAAGACGCTCTTACAAGGTTCATCCCACTAACTGCTGCCCTTAACCACAGCTCTTCATCTTCTGCCGGACAGCCTGAATACCCACCAAGGCTTTGAATTGCGGCGGCACGTGCCATCATCGTTGGATGCACGGCAGGATTTCTTTGTTGAAGAATATAACGGAACTTGGCTGCATCTAGACTCCATGGGATTTGCGGCAAGGCGGGCCAAGGCTTGATTTCACTTCCAAAAACTATTGCCGGAGTAAAGGCAAAATCCACGTGTTGACCTTTTCTAAAAAGCCTAATTTGCAATCGAAATCTCCATGGAAGACATATGTCGTCTGCATCCATTCGGGCCACAAAGCACCCTTGGGCCTTTTCTAGGCCAAAATTCAAGGCAGCCGAAATTCCATTCCCATTAGAACGAAATACCTTCAGCCTTGGATCTCCAATTTGAGACAAGATCTGAAGGGTTTCGTCCGAGGAACCATCATCTATTACAATTAGCTCAGATTTCCGAGGAAGGGCAAAAAGGGTTGATACGGCCGCAATCTTTACAAATCGCGCGGCATCCTTTGCAGGCATAATGACTGAGATGTCGATGTCTGAATTGCCGCCCCGTACCACGCATTTAGTCTATCTGCGAGGCGGTCTAGGGAATATTCTTTTTCAACTGGCCATGGCACTTAGGGCTTCTAGGCTGTCACCGGGTCGCGTCAACGTGATTACAAGCCATACCAAAGCATTGAGGGACCCCATGTCCCAACAACTTGTGGAGAAATTATGCAGCGACTTGGGGTTTGAAATTCAAGACCACCCCAAAAAACGACACCTTCTCGAGCTAAGTGCGCATTTTTTGAAGAGCAGAAAGTTAGTTTTGGAAATCAATTACCAAAATCTTCTGACAATGTCCTCCGCGAGATCCCGAAGTTTTGTCATCTCTGGCTACTTTCAGAGTTACGAATTGCTACGTGAGGAAATACATGACGTCGCCAGCCTAAGTCGAGATTACCTTATGGCAACCCTTGGCTTTTCAAATGAGCTGTATGGCGCCATCCATGTTCGTCTTGCGGATTACCGCAAATTTGCTTCAACCTATGGCACTTTAGAAGGAGAGTATTACGAACGGGCCTACGGGAAGGTGTCTAAAGTAGTCGGCTCAGTGCTGCCAATCGTATATGTATTCAGTGATGAAACTCACGCCGCCAAGCATTTGCTCGCAAAACTTCCGATTTCCGTTGAATTTCCAAAAAGCAATAAGCCCGAGTCTCCCGTCCAAGATTTGTGGGCGTTATCGCAGGCCAGCTGGATACTCGCACCGAATAGCACATTTTCTTGGTGGGCGGCTCAAATAGGCTCTGGGGTTAGGATTGCCATCCCTGACCCCTATCTCGTTGACAAGAGAAAGAACAAAAGAGTGAACCTTGTGAGCCCTAATGCAATTCAGGTAGCGCGGTTCTGAAATTGAAAATAATTGGCGGTGACCGAAATATCGTTGAGCATTTATCCGGACGTCTTTCAATTCAGGGCCTAGAGGCTAGATCCGTTGTTTTAGATTATGTGGCTCCATCAAAGCTCAAACGCAAAAAAGGCAGCCTAATTCTGCTCAGATTCGAAGGGCCTACCAGTTCACCATTGTCCCACTCTCGCTCTTATACGCGGATGTTTGAATCGATTTTTGACGTTGGATCGAAGGCAAACTTTCCCTGGCCTCTCAAAGACATATCTTTCACGCATGAAAAACAAAGGAGGCTTTCTCGTGGGGTAATGATTCTTGGAAATAAGCTATCTTTTTCAAAATCGGAATTTTACAGTTTGAGACGGCAAATTGCCTTACATCTGCCATCGCTGGACCTATTCGGCACCGACTGGCAGATTGGGTTTAGTCAAAAAATCGTAACCTTCTGCAAAGCGCTCGCACTTTCAGTACTCGGAAGGAATTTCAAAGCGTCCGCTGCTAAATATTGGTTCAGGTCTTTCCCTTCATCGGCAATTCCAATTGATAGCAAGTCTCTTGTTTACTCACGTTACAAAGTAGCCTTGGTTGTAGAGAATGATGCGAGCCGAGTGACGGAAAAACTCTTTGATGCGCTCGCGGCAGGTTGCATTGTCATTTACGTTGGGCCCTCTTTAGGTAACTACGACTCGGGATTCCTTGAAAGAGTTATTGAATGTAGGCCCGATTTAGAAGCAATTAGATCAGCTCTTAATTTTGCATTGCTCTTACCCTGGAGCCCGCCTTCGCCTCAGCAAGTTGAAAGATTGAAAATTCATATCGAGCAGTCAACGTCGCGCATGCTCCACGAGCTTGATGATGAGATCAATAACGCCAAGCGTAGTCAAAACTTGGGTCGTTGAAACCGCTTTCCCGAGCAAAATCACTGCCAGTCATAATTCGAGCTAGCTCGCCCACCAGAACACTCGGTTCCCATCCGAGCTGGGACTTTGCTTTTGAGTAATCCCCGATCAAGGCGTCGACTTCAGTCGGCCTCAAGTAACGAGGATCGAATTCGACGTGCTTACGCCAGTCCAAATCTAGGGTGCCAAATGAAGCCTCCAAGAAGTCTGCAACGGTCGCAGCTGTATTGGTCGCGACCACATAATCATCTGGCTGTTCAGCCTGCAACATCAGCCACTGGGCTTCAACATATTCAGGCGCGTATCCCCAGTCGCGAACCGCATCTAAATTACCCAGGAACAACTTGTCCTGCATGCCCAATTTGATTCGTGCGGCGGCCCTAGTGATTTTTCTTGTCACAAAGGTCTCTCCGCGACGAGGAGACTCATGATTGAAGAGGATTCCGTTACAGGCGAATATTCCATACGCCTCGCGATAATTCTTGGTCATCCAATAGGAATAAACCTTTGCGGCACCATAAGGACTTCTGGGGTAGAAAGGCGTCTCTTCGTTCTGTGGTGGTGGAGTGGCACCGAACATCTCAGAGCTGGAAGCTTGATAGAACTTTGATTCAGGGGAAACTAAGCGAATTGCTTCCAAAAGTCTTGTAGTTGCCAAGCCCGTGACGTCACCCGTGTGCTCCGGCTCATCGAAGGAGACTCGAACGTGCGATTGGGCCGCCAGGTGATATACCTCGTTTGGGCGTATTGTCGAGAGAAGAGTCGTAAGTCTCGAACCATCTGAGAGATCGCCATAGTGGAGATGGAGCCTGGAGCCCGACACGTGCGGGTCTTGAAACAGGTGATCGATTCGGTGGGTGTTGAAGGTTGACGCGCGGCGAATCAGTCCGTGAACTTCGTAGCCTTTGTGCAATAAAAATTCAGCCAAGTACGATCCGTCTTGTCCGGTAATTCCAGTAATGAAGGCTTTTTTCACGCTGATTCCTCGTTTCAACACCTAAACTTACATTACAAATCTGCCATTTCTGGGGAAGCTAAAGATCGATGAAGGTTCTAATTACCGGTGCGGCGGGAATGCTTGGTTCGGCGCTTTTGAGAACCTTTGGGTCATCCCAAGACCACGAAGTGGCAGCAATCACTAGGCGAGATTTAGATTTGCGTAGCAAGGTTGACTTCGAAAAAAAATTGAGCAGCTTTTCTCCCGATTTGATTATTCACGCCGCCGCCAAAGTAGGCGGGATCCAAGCGAACATCTCTCACCCCGTTGATTTTCTTGCAGACAATCTTCAAATGGATACCAATGTCATTACCACTAGCTTGGCTAATGGGGTGCCTAATCTTCTATACATTGGAAGTAGTTGTATGTATCCCAAGGATTACCGCCAACCTTTGATTGAAAGCGACATACTGCAAGCGCCACTAGAACCGACTAACGAAGGTTATGCGCTAGCCAAGATTGCTGGATCCAAACTTTGCGCGTACGCGTCCAAATCACACGGTGTCAACTACAAAACGATTATTCCGTCCAACCTTTACGGCCCTGGAGATAATTTCAATCCAGGAAGTAGCCATTTGCTGGCTTCTGTCATCAGAAAGGTGCACGAAGCAAAGGTGGCTGATTCGCGTGAAATTGAAGTATGGGGTTCAGGAAACGCTAGAAGAGAATTCACATACATCGACGATCTTTCGGAGTGGATTGCCAGCAAGGCCCCTTCGGTGAATTCCTTGCCTCCGGTACTAAATGTAGGTATAGGTATCGATTACAGTGTCAACGAGTTTTACCTAACTGCTCTTGCCTCACTAGGAGTTGCCGCCAATCTCAAGCACGACCTCAGCAAGCCCGAGGGAATGCAGTCCAAGCTCATGGACTCGTCGTTAGCTAGGGAATCTTTCGGCTGGAACCCGAAAACTGATTTGAAAACTGGAATTGCCAAAACCTATGAATGGTTCTTGGCAAACTCGAAGGAAAAGTAGGCCATGAGAGACTACCCACTCGCAACGACAACCTGGGATGACAAAGAATACGCCGCCATGCAAGATGTTATTGCTAGCGGAAACTTCACCATGGGCAAAAAGGTGGCTCAATTCGAGGGGGAATTCGCTAGTCACTTCGGTACCCAATTTGCTGTCATGTCAAATTCCGGAAGTTCGGCAAATCTCCTGGCTTTAGCGGCCATTCGGTATTCCTCGCATAATCCAACCGATGGTCGCGATGAAGTAATCGTGCCCGCAGTCTCCTGGAGCACCACCTACTACCCGATTACTCAGATGGGCTTCAAGTTGCGATTCGTCGATATCGATCTTGATACCTTGAATGCCTCCGCCCGCTCTATCGCCGATGCAATAACTGAAAAGACGGCAGGGATTGTGGTGGTCAACCTGCTTGGAAACCCATCGGAATTGAGTGAGATCCGGAAGCTTGCAGATGAACACTCGCTGTTCATGATTGAAGATAACTGTGAATCCATGGGGGCTATTTACGATGGAAAGCCCGCCGGCACTTTTGGAGATATTGGAACATTCAGTTCATTTTTCAGCCATCACATTTCGACCATGGAGGGTGGTCTTTCTGTTACCAATTCACTAGAGCTAAAGCAGGTCATGACAAGCCTTAGAGCCCATGGCTGGACCCGTGAATTGCCTGATGAGAATTTTGTGCACCCCAAGACTGGCGATGATTTTGAAGATCTGTTTAGGTTTGTGCTTCCTGGTTTCAATCTAAGACCGCTTGAACTTGAAGGTGCCATCGGGACCGAGCAGCTTAAGAAGTTGAATTCGATTGTCTCCGGTCGCAGAGCAAATGCTGTGAAGTTTCTTGACTTAATGCAGAAATTTCCTGATATCAAAATTCAAAAGGAACAAGGTCAAAGTTCTTGGTTCGGGTTCTCCCTAATCCTTACCGGAAAGCAGGCAGGTCGGCGCGCTGAATTGGTCAACTCGCTCAAGCGTGAGGCTATTGCCGTGCGCCCAATTGTTGCGGGTAACTTTACAAAAAACCCGGTGCTAAAGCACTTGCCTCATGTGCAGCTCCCCGAGCTCAAAAATGCAAACACTGTGCACAACGAAGGCTTGTTTATTGGGAATCATCACTACGAGATGAATCACGAGTTCGAGCTATTGGAAAGTGCTCTAACGAATTTTTTCGGATAACTGAGCTTAAAGCCCGGAATTTCGATTATCACTTTCTGAGGTTCGCCCAGCTGTGGTGCAATCTTGCCGTTGAGAAGACAAACTTAAGAACACGGTGAGAAAAGTCTGCAATTTCATAGCCTTCAGGCATGGCGGCCGTCTTTATTTCGCTACGAACCAGTTCAACCGACTGAATTAAATTTGCAACATTCAACCCGGTAAGTACCATCGCACCCGTCTCCAGTGCCTCAGGTCGTTCTATGGAGTCGCGAATTGAAACAGCGGGGAAACCGATGATGGAGGCCTCTTCGCTGATGGTTCCGGAGTCGGACACTACGCAAAACGCATTTGCCTGAAGCTTGTTGTAGTCCAAGTAACCAAAAGGCTCGTGGAAGACAATTCCATCCAGGTTCTCCTGTGAGAGCGTCGCTAGGCGAACTTTGGTTCGAGGATGTGTCGACACAAGGACAGGGAGTCCAAAATGATCACGAAGCGCTCTTAGACAGTCGAGCACCAGTTCAAGACGGGCTGGCAAGTCCACATTTTCCTGTCGGTGGATGCTCACTAAAAAGTAACCGTCTTTCGGCAGCTTCACGTCTTCAAGGATTGATGAGGACTCGATTTTGCTCTTGTAGGCGTTGTAAATCTCTGCGATTGGAGAACCGGTTTTTTGAATTCTTCTTGGGTGAATTCCTTCATTCAACAAGTTGCGCATTGAGTAATCGTTGTAAGGGAGGTTGAAGCTCGCAACGTGGTCAACCATCTTGCGGTTTAGTTCTTCTGGCACATTGTTATCGAAGGAGCGGTTACCTGCCTCCATGTGATACACGGGAATGTGCATGCGCTCGGCAACAACTGCAGCAATAGCTGAGTTCGTGTCTCCGAGAATCATCACAGCATCTGGCTTTTCCTTGAGGAATACCTCTTCGGCTTTCTTAATGGTGTCACCCATGACGGCACCCATTGAGCTGGTGTCGACATTTAGGTAGTAGTCAGGCTGTCTAAGTTCAAGATCTTGAAAGAAAATCTCATTCAACTTTGGATCGCTATTTTGACCAGTGTGAACAAATACATGGTCAGTGTGCTTATCTAGCTTTGGAATCAGCATAGAAAGCCGAATGATCTCCGGTCTGGTACCAACGATGGTTACAACTTTCAATTTGCTCATATCCCAAGCTCCTGCTTCACCTCGGGGATAGTGAGAAGTAACTTCTTTACCCCTTCAACATTCAATCTTTCGGTGTTGTGGGAGGTGTAAGCCTCCAAGGTTTCAGGCCTGGATTCACCTTGCTCAAAATAAACCGAGTAATTCAAATCTCTGGCATCCAATGGGACTCGGAAGTAATCCCCAAGGTCATCAGCCTTAACTCGCTCCTCTGTGCTGAGAAGTGACTCGAATAGCTTCTCTCCGTGACGGAAGCCGATGTTTTGAATTTGATCTTTTGAGCCGCCGAACATTTCAATCAGAGCTAGCGCCAAATCTTCAATAGTTGAAGCCGGGGCTTTGCGTACAAACAAGTCGCCAGTCGTGGCATTCTCAAAGGCATACTCAACAAGATCTACCGATTCCGCTAGAGACATGAGGAACCTGGTCATCGTCGGATCGGTAATAGTTATTGGCTTACCAGCCTTGATTTGAGAAATAAACAGCGGAATCACGGATCCGCGTGAATACATTACGTTTCCGTAGCGCGTAACGGCGATTGTGGTGTTGGAATCTTGATAGTCACGGGCAAAAGCTTGTGCAGTCTTCTCCATCAAGGCCTTGGACATGCCCATTGCGTTAATTGGGTAGACAGCCTTGTCAGTGCTCAAGCAGACTACGCCCTTCACTTCATTTTCAACTGCTGAACGAAGAATATTGGCCGAGCCATTGATATTGGTCTTTACCGCTTCAAGTGGGAAAAATTCAGCTGATGGAACTTGCTTTAGCGCAGCAGCGTGAAAGATAAGGTCTGAGCCTCGAACAACTCGCTCAACTGACTCCGGGTCTCTGGTGTCACCAATGAAGAACCTGACCCTAGAGTCGCCTACCGCGTGACGCATCGCGTCCTGCTTAGCTTCGTCGCGACTAAAGATTCGGACTTCGCCAACGTCCTTCGTGAGCAAATACTTTGCCATCGTCGAACCAAATGAGCCTGTGCCACCAGTTATAACAACCGTGGAGCCTTTGACTTTACGAACCATTTGTCACCTCTAACTGCACTAGTTTGGCAGGTCTGCGCAGATTTCGCCTACCATCGCACCGATTGTCGGAAGAGCTGAATAACCAGCCGCCGAAAAGAGTGCCCTGTTGAAGTCTGGATTTTCGGTGCTAAGGGTCCGATCCACCGCTTTGGTGGAATTTGTGCTCGTGACGCTGACGTCATTGCGACCGAGTGCACTCAGCTCCAGGCGAACCAACTCATCTTTGGTAACTCGGTCGGCTGGCACTAGGTGCTGCACGCCGGGTCGGAATAGATCTTCAGTAAGAATGCCATTGATCACTTGCCCAAATACCTTTGAAGACAGGCCATTCCACTGATGGTCGGTGTAGCCGGAAATCTGGGCACCCGATGGTTGCTGCCTGACCCACTCAAAGAAGAGAGAGCTTCTTCCGAGCTCCGGACCGATCAACGAGCATCTCAGGTGCATCAAGTTTTTGGAGGGAATTTCGCCCAAGCTTTTGGTTTTTCCGTAAACATCTAAAGGATCGTGAGGCGAAGATTCGGTATAGCCACCGGCTAAGCCGCTGAATACACAGTCGGTTGCTACCTGAATTACTTTGACACCCTTTGCTTCGGAAACGCGAGCTAGCTCGGCAGGAAAATCGACGTTTAGCCGCACCGCACTGGAGCGTGAGGCCAACGACTCTTCGTCGATACGAGACTTCGTTAAGCCAACGCAATTAACTACAAAATCCCCTGCGCTTAAGCCTGCCGCAGTGAGGAGAGACTCAACTTCGAGGCTTGCAGCATCAAATCGAAGACCTGAAGTCCTGGAAGCAGTTTGAAGATCAAATTTAGATTTCTCCAACTCGGCTGCAACTGCTGAGCCAAGCATTCCGGTGGCGCCGAGAACCAAAACCTTAGCCATTTTGTGCAATTACCTCTCGAAGTCGACTTTCAAAAGCTATAACAGCCTCAACCTTAGAAAACTTTTGCGCAACTAGGTTTTGATTAGCCGCACCCAGCTGCTTCAAATCGTCTCTAGCCGCCAAATCCAAGGCGTCACGCATAACAGTTTCTGGGCTCTCCGAGTAGCGAATTCCGGGCACCTCGCCAAAGGTCAATTCGAGGCCTCTGAGTCGGGTCGTGGCAACAGCAAGTCCGGTGGCAAGGTATTGGATCACTTTGTTAGGGAATGCGGCATTTGACACCAATGAGGATTGCATCGGATTTACTGCAACGTCTGCTGCTGCTAAGAAGCCAGGGAGATCAGCAAACCCCACAAATCCAGTAAACAAAATCCTGTCTGTCATACCAAGCTTCGCAACTTGATTTCTGAGTTCTCGGTCCTGCTCCCCGCCGCCAACCAAGACCAGAGTTTCGCCGAGGTTGCTGGAGTTTGCGAATTCGTCGATCAGTTGCGGCAGGCCGGAGAAGTAGAAAAAGCTACCCATGTAGAGAATGACTTTTGAGCCTGGATTAATTCCGAGCTTGGAGCGAACTTTGTCACGTTCGGAAGCTCCATCAGCAAAGTGAGATAGATCAATCGGAGGCAGGTCAACATAGGTGTTCCTCACAGTAGAACCCATGCTTTGGCAGTACTCGGCCATTGCCGGATTATTGGCGGATATTGCCGATGAGTTGCGATAAATGAACTTCTCGGCCAGCAAAATCAGATTTGAAAAAGCGCTCTTGCGGATCAGGTGTGAAACATCCAAAGCTCGATAGACAAATGGAATACCCTGCTTTTTGCAAACCGACAGTGCCTGCCAACCCGAGGTTGGTACAGAAAAACTCACGACTATGTCTGGAGAAAAGTCTTTGACGATTGCAGAAAATGTGCCTTTGAAAGTTAGGGCGGTCTTGAGTCTCCCTAGCAAGCTCCCTGCTGCGTTCTGCGGTGTGTACAGCGTCAAGTTCCGGCTGCTTAGCACGCGACCTGGAATGTGAGTTTTCCAACCCAGAGTCTTGATCTCATCGGAAGACATCCCTTCAGGGAACTGCACAAAACCAACTTCATGCCCCAAAGCCGCCAGATGTTCCGGGAACTCATGCATTTCGAAAATTGGCTTTTCGAGGTAGTTGACTTCGTGCAGAAAAAGGATTCTCACGAGCTCTACTTACTTGATGCGATGAAGCGTGTAACCCTCACCCGGGAACGACTCCAGGACCGGCCCGGTGTAGGTAAGGTCTCCGGTAACAAGAACGTACTGCGAACCTTCAGGTACCAGGGTTGCATCTAATGCAGATCCAGCACCAAACAAGTCATATTTAATCTTTGCTGAGTCGGCCCAAATGGCTACGTTAGTCGCCTCAAAGCGGGAAGTTGCAACCACCCAAGTGCTGTTGATTTGCTCGGAAGTTAGATTGTCGCGCAGATATTGACCTGCCTTGTCCTGGGCATTCATTTCACCACGGAAGCCCTGGTATTGATCCTGGATTTGGTATCCGGTTCCAACCATGGTTACAGGTAGAAGCCCCACAAGCACAAGAGCGGTGTACTTAGGGAAGAAGGCAAAAACAATAAGGGATGCAAACCCAAACAAAGCAGCCGCATTGAAGACGTCCTGATTTACTACAAGACCTGCCAGATTAGGAGCATCCGCGATTTGAATAGTGAGTGTGCCGAAGAAGCCTGAGAATGCAGGTGTAATCAAAATCAACATGACTACAGCCAGCGGGATTCGGATCCAAATCTTGGTTGTCGACATGAACTTGGAAGTCAGTGCTGCAAGACCGGCCAAAGGCACCACAACAAACAAGAAGTCGTAGTAACGCTCAAGAACTCGAGTGGTGTGGTCATCGCCACCGCCAGTGATCCAGCCAGTGAAGATAACTACTTCGATTACAAGGCTAAATAGCCAAATGAAGGCAAAAAGCGACAGAGCTGTGACTTTGGTCAGCTCCCTGGTGCGGGCAAGTTCAATCACTCCCACGGTCACACCCAAAATGGCCACTCCCATGAGTGCTGCGATGGTGAGCATGTGAATGTTGAATTGGGTGCCGAAAAGTGAAATCACGCCATTCATGGGCGTCGTTGCAACTGCGGAAGCAGATGCCCCTGTACCAGCTGGAGCAGTGTCTCCAATCTGCTCTACAACGCCAGCGTTTAGGTACTGACCGAAGAAGCCAAGTGCCTTAGGACCAGCCACCAAGAAACCAATGATTACGCGACCGAGAATTGCGGCAACAGAAATTGCGCCGATTGCCTGGAAAAGTGGCTTGAATCGGTATTTAGCGTTCGTCAGACCGAGAACGACCAGGAAAATACCAATGGCAATGGCTGACAGCCACGCGTGAGGCTTTACCAAAGAGGTAATACCGATTAGCGCGCCGACAATAGCCCAGTCTTTCCAGACGTATGTATCAGCGGCCTTTAAAACTGCAGCAAAAACCAGGCTCAAGAAGAAGAAATACATCGACTCAGGCAGGAACATCGATGTGTAAACACTTAATGGGGAAAGGCCTGCCAAAACTGTGAAGGCAAAGGCGATCCAGTAGTTCATGTAGCGCTTGGCGACAATGAAGATAACTGTCAAGAATCCAACGAAGAAGACTAGGTTGAGCAGCTTGCCACAGGTGTAGAAGGCATCGCCACAAAGGTTTGTCGATGAGTAAACCAGATTGAAGAGGTAGTTAGAGAAGTCACCGGCAGGTGATGGGTCCCAAGGTGCTACCTTGCGAGCATTGATTGAGTAAAGGTACTCGTCACCCAAGATAGCTGGGTTGACCATTGCCACCCTCGAGTAAACCCAAGCAGCAACAGCAAGCATCGAGCCGGCAAACGCCAGGTTTTTCCAGTCTTTAATGGCGGAAACTAGGTTCTTCAAACCAATCCTCGTTTATCTCTTTTGTCTTGGAACCCTAGGTTCCGATTGAACGTCATAAGACAAGAATGAAAGTAGCAGCTGAACACCAAGAATCAAGGCAACCGCCGAGAGAGTCACCTGACCTGCGGTTGTTGCTCTGCCGGCTGCTGCAGCCTCTAAATACCTAGACACACCGAACCAAGCACCGAAGATGGTGAAACCAAGCCCCAGGGGCAGCTCAAAACTTGCCACCGACCACTCGCGAAGGTAGTACTTGTAGAAAACGCGCTTCCATAGGTTTACTGTGTGACGCCAAGGAAATTCGACCAGAACCTTGCGAATCTTGAGGTTGCTCTCCTCGTCACCGTAAACGGCCTCCATTGGCACATCAACAACTACGGCATTAATAATGCTCAGCCTGAACAACAAGTCTGACTCAAAGAAATAGGTCCTGCGCAATTTGCCCAAGTGGATTGCACCGAGAGCCTTGCGATGAATTGCAGTGAAGCCATTGGTAGGGTCGGTTACTGACCAGTAGCCCGAAGATAGCTTTGACCACAGAGATAAAACTGCATTGCCAAAGATTCTCACTTTTGGCATTGCAAAGAGATTCTCTAGGCTGTCGAAACGATTGCCCTTGGCGTAGTCAGCTTCGCCCTCTAAGATTGGTTTCGCAATCGTGGGGATAAGCCCGGGATCCATTTGACCGTCACCATCAACCTTTACGATCACATCCATGCCGTCAGCCAACGCTGCCTGATATCCGGTAATTACAGCGCCGCCAACACCTTGATTGGTTTCGTGACGGATTACCTTGACTCTTTTATCTTTGGATTTTTTCTCGACCAGGTCGCCGGAACCATCCGGGCACGAGTCATCAACAACGTAAATTCGCTCAACTTCAGGGCCAATAGCACTTAGAACGCCAAGGATGTGGTTGGTCACTCGATACGACGGAATTACGACCGCTAAGCGCACTGACCACTCCCCTAATTTGAAGACTCTTAACTCTACCGAGCCAATCAATCCAGACAAACCCATACCAAACACTAATGTCTTGCCAAACCTGACTCTAGGCTTGTATCAATGAGCAAACTAAACGCTATGTCACTCAAGTCGGTGAGTGCTGTAATCCCAAAATCAGCTTCGCGCCGAATCTATCTTTTTGCTCTGGCGAGAGTGCTTGCAAATTTACTTGACATTGTGGGTTTGGCTGGCATCGCCCTACTGGCAACCTCTTTTGGTGCATTCGCATCGGGAAACGGCAGCGTGACTCCAATCAATCTCCCGGTTGTTGGCACCTTGACAATCACTGAGACTCAGGCAGTATTCATCGCCCTTGTAATAGCTGCAACCTTTGTTTTCAAATCTGCTTTTTCCATATGGCTCAACCTTCGAACCGCTTTGTTTGTTGCAACCCTTGAAGCCGAATTTTCACACCAGCTCGCTAGGGACTACTTCCTAGGAGGTAGTGAGGGTGAAAGTGGTTTTGGAGACAGTCTTAGCGAATTTCAAAACATCACTTCAAGCTCGACATCTGCCCTATCTCACTTTATAAACGCAAGAATCTCACTAATTGCAGAGTCGTCTCTATTGGTGGCGATGGTTGCTTCTTTCTTACTAATCAATCCAATTGCAACAATTGCCATGTTTGTTTATCTTTCCGCAGTGTTGCTGGCCTTGGGTCGAGTTGTCTCGGGGCGCATTAAGCGGAATGGGCTTAATCAGCTCAAAGGTTCCGAGCTTTCTCTTCAAGCAAGCCGGGATCTTTTTGGGATTCGTCGTGAGGCGCGTGCTTCTGGGGTTGCTAACGCCTGGGTAGAAAGATTCACTCGAGGCAGGGCTCTGTGGGCCAGTAGCACCGCCGTTATTTACACGCTTTCAGGACTCCCAAGGTACGTTATTGAGACTTCACTGATTCTTGGAATCTTCTCTTTCCTAGCTGGGATTGTCGTGTTTAGCGATCTTCCATCCCAAGCAGTCACAATCGGTGTCTTTATGGCAGGTGGGCTCAGGCTGGTGGCCTCTCTCCTGCCACTTCAAGCGGCAATCAACACCATGATTGACGGTGCAAATCGAGGGCAGCCTGCGCTGGATCGCCTGAAAGTCATTTCTTTCAGAGGAGACTCGCAAGATCATGATGCAATCAATTTTGAGCGTGGGAAGCCCCTTGGCCTCGAGCTTTCAGGAGTGACATTTGGCTTTTCTAAAGAAAAACCTGTCATTCAAGAAATCAGCTTCGATGTAGCCGCTGGAACCAAGGTTGCGATCGTGGGTCCATCAGGTGCAGGTAAGACAACTTGTTTTGAAATCGCTACTGGTTTTAGGTTGCCAGACTCCGGCACCGCATCAATAAGTGGAATGGAGCCAAGGCAGCTCCTTGAATACGGCCATGGAGCAATCGGCATTGTGCCTCAGCGCCCTCACCTGATTTCGGGAAACCTGGCAGAGAACGTCTCTTTGGCAAGCGCATCGCAGACCGACCTTGAAAAGGCGGCGCAGTGCCTCAAGCTTGCAGGTCTCACTGCCTATGCAAACCCGGCTGCGCTTGAGATGAACGTGGAGCCAGATGCTGGTCAGCTTTCCGGTGGTGAGATTCAACGCTTAGGTATTGCACGTTCGTTATATCGCGATCCAGGCATCTTGTTCCTAGATGAAGCAACCAGCGCACTGGATGCCGAGACTGAGGCTCAAATCTCTAAGGTGTTGGACAGCCTGCGCGGCAAGATGACCATTGTTTTGATTGCACACCGGCTTTCAACTGTCATGAATGCCGACAAGATCATCTATCTAGACAAGGGTCGAGTAGTGGCCGAAGGAACCTTCCTGGAACTTCAGGCGAAGGTTCCGGACTTTGCCAAGGCCGTAGAGCTAATGGGAATTGCTAAGGGCTAATTAGCCCTTTCTAGCAAGCCTTCTTAGCTTCTGCTCAGCTGGGTCTGGAACTGGAACAGCTGAGATTAGCTTCTTGGTGTATTCCTCTTGAGGGTTCTTGAGGATCTGGTCACGGTCACCAATCTCAACTAGCTTTCCACGCTCCATAACTGCGATGCGGTGAGCCAGCATGTCCACAACCGCAAGGTCGTGTGAGATGAACAAGCAGGCAAACTTCA
>JACCDU010420899.1_pt1 | contig 28922 bp, 24 predicted proteins | sample 7446081 | NCBI WGS metagenome assembly JACCDU01 (sample SAMN15323447, study PRJNA562643) | freshwater metagenome | isolation source: river surface water | place: USA:Blue River Watershed | collected 2017-08-17
TATAACTTTCGTATCGATCGTCTACTTTAAAAAATAATCGAGACAAGCCAGTAGTATACCCTTTGCCAATTAAATGAAAAAGCTTTTCTGAGTTAATAGTAGCTTCTTTTACTTCTAATGTGGCGTAGCCCGCATTGACAAAACCGTAGTGGATTCTAAATTTAAACCATTCGCCCACTCCAAAAGCAGTTTGTTGTTGAGCATACACCGAAATGGAAAATAATAGTATAACGAATAATTGGTTTTTTTTCATTGTGTGTTTTAAAGGTTATGTCAATACCATATCCTTAAATTTAAACCAAAGGTATTAAAACAAAAAAACCCAGTCAAATTATGACTGGGTTTTTGTGCTATTAACTAACCAAAAAACTATAAATTATGAAAATTTATATCAAAATTTGAAAGGAAACCACCCCCTTCATTTTTGTACTACAAATTTATAGCATGTTAGAGTAATTATTTTTGTAAAAATTGACTTTAACAAAAGATTTGTCATTTATAAATTCGAAACCACTTATTTTTTTATTATGTAAAAAAATAAGTGGTTTTTTTAATGATTATTCTAATAAATAACTTTGTTTTTCTGGTGATAATTCTAAAAAATAAGTTAAAAACACCCTTTTTTTAACAAAAAAACAATTCCAAAAAGCGTCTTTTTATATTTAAAACCAAAATCCTACACCAAACCAAGTATAGCCTTTAGTAAGTTCTGGCGACCATGAATATTTTACTTCGATTGGGCCAATTCTGGTTTCCAAACCATAACCCAAAGCATAACCTGAATAGTTGGGTAATGAAATCCAATCTTTTGATTTGAATAGATTTTGCTCCAAGTTTGCAAAATTAGCTGAGAAATTCAGGTGGTTTTTATTTAAAAAAACAAAATCAATTGTCCCTGAAGCTTTGATAAAACTATTAGCTGCAATGCTCAAAAAATCATAGCCAAAAAATGGCTTAAAATTGTTGAGACTGTTGTAACCATAGCCTCCAAGAACAAAATTAAAAAATGGGATGCCATCATTACCTATTGGCAATCCCGCATCTCCCTGAAACTTAAAAGTAATTGCTTTCGACAACGAAAAAGCTTTAGAAAACTCGGCCTTTACTATTGAAAAAGGCTTGAAATCATTGTGATAATCAGAAGCAAATAAATACGATTGAAAATCAGAAGTGAAAGACCATCCTTTTTTTGGAAAGTATTTATTATCAAAAGAATCGTATTTAACATACCCAAAACCACTCCAATAACTGCTTTTATCTATAATCGGATTGGTAATTGTTTTTGACGAAATGTGCAAATATTTTAATTCCACTCCCGCACCAAATAAAAACCGTTGTGCAATCCCTTTTTGCACATAAGCTCGTGTAAAAAGATCTAAATAATCTACATTAATTTGATTGACTCCTGTGTCTAAAATCGATTTGGTAATTTCTTGTGTGATGTTTCTATTGAACTGACTCAATTGGGATTTAAATCCATAACTAAAATTAAATCCGTTGTCTACATAATAATCCAAATTGTATCTGAAATTGTCTCCCAAAATGATATCTAGCGAAGCCAAATCATTTTTAAACAAGGTGTTTTTATGGGTAATATTGACTAAAATCGCACTTTTAAATAATTCGTCATAATGCAATCCTAGTTTTAAATAGGTGTAAATAGGATTTTCTGCTAACTGAAGTTCTAGAGCTTCTCCTCGTTCGTTATTTTTAAAGGAATAACTTATGGAATGGAAATTTTCAGTAGCAAGCAAGGTGTTAATTCCTGATTCCAAATGGCCATAGGTGATGGGAGTATTTGGTTTAAACCCTAATTTACCAAACACATAATCAGTAGTAAATTTACTCAATTTAGTGGTGTTGATTTGTGCCAATTTTAAGCTGTCCTTCAATACAGACAATTTGGGTTTCTTAAAATAGTTGTTGTCATCCGTAAGGATTTTAATTTTTTCATATGCTGCAAAAGCAGCTTCTTCTCCTCTTTGAATTATTTCTCTGCCTCTGTCAAAGGATAATACTCCAAAATTATTAATATCGGGGGTAATATAAATATCGGTGCCTTTGATTTTATTTTTCATTTGTTCAATGGAATGCAAATTGGTAATTTGAACCAAGATTTTTGTGGCATTTTTAAGTTGAGCTTTGTCCCACAACCCATCTTGTACGTCGACTCCAATAATCAAATCGGCTCCTAAATTTTTGACTTCATCAACGGGAAAATTATTGGCTACTCCACCGTCAATAAGCAATTGTCCATCAATTTCAATTGGGGTAAATAAAGTAGGAAAGGCAGCACTTGCCAGCATAGCCTGTGCCAAATTTCCTTTGTTTAGCACTACCTGTTGACCGGTCTCAATATTGGTTCCAATACATAAAAATGGGGTAGGCAATTGGTTAAAATCATTCACCTGGCGCACATGTCGTGTCAGTCGGCTCAACAAATTAAAATTATACAACCCCTTGGAAAGTGCTTGAGGTATTCCCACTTTGAAATTACTAAATGGAAGTGTTATTGCATAGGTTTCGTCATTTCGTTTTTCGTAAAAACTTTTCGCGGATCGCGGTATATAATCATTAAGCAATTCGTCAAAATTAACTTTATGAAAAATAGAATCTATTTGAGTGGCGTTGTAACCCGAAGCATACAAACCGCCAACAACTGCTCCCATGCTCGTTCCACCGATATAATCAATTTTAACTCCCGCTTCTTCAATTACTTTTAAAACTCCAATGTGAGCAAATCCTTTGGCGCCTCCACCACTCAACACCAATCCTATTTTAGGACGTTTTTGCTCTTGAGCAAAACTATTTTGAAAACTGAACAAGAATACTCCCACAAGAAGCAAGCCCCAGATGGAAGTGAAAAGCGCCGCTGGTGAAAATGCTATTTTTTCTTGAGGAAAAAGAGCAACAACAGGAGCTCCTTTTTTCTCTTTAGAAAAAAAGAATTGTGTCAGCGGACTTGCAACAAAAAGCTGGGATAGGCTCATACAAATTAATTGGTAGTGTAAAAGTCGGTAATTTTTTTGGCTTTTGACAGCCCAACGACTTCCGATATTTCTTTTTCGGTGGCCAATTTTAATCTTTTAACACTTTTGAAGTGCTGAATTAAAGTAGTCATGGTTTTTTCGCCAATGCCTGGAATGGATTCTATAGACGAATTCAGAGCCGCTTTGCTGCGTTTGTCACGGTGGTGGGTGATCCCAAAACGGTGCGCTTCATTACGCAATTGTTGTATAACTTTTAATGTTTCTGATTTTTTGTCGAGGTAGAGCGGAATCGAATCGCCAGGATAAAAGAGTTCTTCCAAGCGTTTGGCAATACCTATAATCGTAATTTTTCCACGAAGGCCTAAGTCGTCAATGCTTTTTAAAGCCGAAGACAATTGTCCCTTTCCACCGTCAATAATTATTAACTGTGGCAAAGGTTGGTTTTCGTCCAAAAGGCGTTTGTAGCGTCGGTACACCACTTCTTCCATGGATGCAAAATCATTCGGACCTTCCACTGTTTTGATGTTAAAATGACGGTAGTCTTTTTTGCTTGGTTTACCGTCTTTGAATACCACACAAGCCGAAACTGGATTGGTTCCTTGAATATTGGAATTATCAAAACATTCAATGTGACGAGGTTCCACAGGCAAGCGCAAGTCTTTTTGCATTTGTGCCATAATTCGGTTAACATGGCGGTCTGGATCTACAATTTGCAATTGTTTCAACTGTTCTATTCGATAGTATTTAGCATTGCGAAGAGATAAATCTAAAATTTGTTTTTTGTCGCCCAATTGCGGTACTGTAATTTTGATAGTTTCTCCCAAATCAACTTCAAATGGGACAATGATTTCTTTAGACAACAACTGGAAGCGTTCTCGAAGTTCAATGATGGCTAATTCTAAAAGTTCTTCATCCGTTTCTTCCAATTTCTTTTTGATTTCCATGGTATGGGAACGGATAATTGATCCGTGAGAAATTTGCAAAAAGTTGACATAGGCCGCACTTTCATCTGAAACAATCGAAAAGACATCAATGTTGGTGATTTTTGGATTGATAATCGTGGAACGCGACTGGTAATTTTCTAGAATTTCAATTTTCTCTTTGATTTTTTGAGCCTCTTCAAAACGCATTTCTTGGGCTAATTCGTTCATCAAGCGCTTGAAATCTTTCATGCTTTCTTTGAAATTTCCTTTCAAAATTTCGCGAATAGCTTTCACTTGTTTTTGATATTCTTCAACCGATTCATAGCCTTCACAAGGACCTTTGCAATTGCCAATATGGTATTCCAAACATACTTTGAATTTACCACTTTGAATATTAGTAGCACTCAAATCATAGTTACAGGTGCGCAATGGATACAACTCTTTGATCAAGTCCAAAATAGTAGACACCGTTTTAAAACTGGTGTAGGGCCCAAAATATTCCGAACCGTCTTTGACCATTCTACGTGTTGAAAATATGCGCGAAAAAGGTTCTTTTTTGATGCACAACCAAGGGTAGCTTTTGTCGTCTCTCAATAAGACATTATAACGCGGCTGTAAGGTTTTTATCAGATTGTTTTCCAACAAAAGCGCATCGGTTTCCGTAGGCACCACAATGTGTTTGATGGTTACAATTTTTTTAACCAGAACATTCGTTTTAGCCGTATCGTGAATTTTATTGAAATAGGACGAAACCCTTTTTTTTAGGTTTTTGGCTTTGCCCACATACAAAATTTTCCCGTCCTTATCGTAGTATTGATAAACACCAGGGTTGTCCGGTAAAGTTTGAATTTGCAATGCAATGCTGGGTGGCGTCATTATGTGTTGGCTCGAATTGTTTCCAAATTTACAAATAACATCTTTGCAAATCAAAATCAGTGGTTTTCTTTTTCGGCGCAAAAATTAATAGTACTTTTAACTACTATTTTTACTTAAAATGACAAAAACTGAATTACGCCTTCTTTACAAAAAGTTACGAAAACAACTTTCCAATGCTGATATTGAGGAAAAAAGTTTGGCTATTGCCAATGGCGTTTTGGCTTTAGACCTTTGGGACAAAACTTACTTTCATATTTTCTTACCTATTGTGGAGCAAAAAGAAGTCAACACTGAATTCCTGCTACACTTGCTCTCTGGAAAAGACAAAGAAATTGTGGTGTCCAAATCTGATTTTACAACACGGAAATTGACCCATTTTTTATTGACAGACAATACCAAAATCAAAAAAAACGAATACAATATTCCAGAACCAATAGACGGAATTGAAGTGCCTTCGTCCAAAATTCAAGTCGTGTTTGTTCCACTTTTGGCCTTTGATTTGAATGGCAATCGGGTAGGTTATGGCAAAGGATTTTACGATCAATTTTTGGCAGAATGCCATCCAGATACCATTAAAATTGGACTTTCGTTTTTTGAAGCTGAAAAATCAATTGCAGACGTTTTTGAAAACGATGTTCGTTTGGATTATTGCATTACCCCAGAAAAGTGTTACCCCTTTTAATTTCTGCTGAAAAAATTGGCTTTTTTTTACTTTCTTTACACCTTCAATAATTTGGCGTTTTTATGAGAATTAACAAGAAGAAAATAGGAATTACACTGGGAATTCTTTTCGTTTTATTTGTGGCTGCATTAAGCACTTTTTATTATTTCAGAGATGAAATTTTAAAAGTAACTTTAGAAAAAGTAGCGGTAAAAATGGAACGGGATTTCGATAGTAAATTCACCATAAAAACAGCTTCTTTTGACGGAATTTCTGCAGTTCGATTTACGGATGTGGTTTTGGCTCCCAAACATGCCGATACTTTATTCCGAATTCAAAAAATGAAAACTAGCATTAGCTTTTGGCATTTACTCATTGGCGATCTACAATTGGGTACCTTGGAAATACAAAATGGATTGGTACAATTAACCAAAAAAGGGAAGGTGCGCAACTTTGATGCTTTTTTGAAGAAAAATAAAAATCAAGATGTTAGTTCGGATAAAAGAGATTACGCGGCCTTAGCCAAACGCATTATTTTTCGCTTGTTGAATTTGGTTCCATCAGACATGGATATCAAAAATTTAGTTTTCAAATTAGACGATAATGGAAAGAAAGCGACCATTGACATCAAGAAATTAGCCTTAGATGGCGGTGATTTAGAAAGTGTAATACATGTTAAAACGAACACTTTTGCACAACGCTGGCGAATTGCAGGAGAAGCCGATCCTAGAGATCGTACTGCAGACATTCAGTTTTTCAATATGGATGGCGGTCCTATAAAAGTACCCTATTTTGACGAACGATTTAATTTGATTTCTAGTTTTGACTCCATTCATTTGAACGTTGAAAACATTGAAAGTGATGGCGATGAATTCCATATTGATGGCTATACTTCTATTGCCAATTTAAAAGTCAATCATCCTAAAATTGCAAGTAAAGATGTCATCATTCGCAATGCGCGTTTTGATTACCGTTTGTTGCTTGGCGAAGATTTTATTTCAGTCGATAGTGCTTCTTCTATTCAATTAAACAAAATAAAAATTCAACCTTATTTGGCCTACGAAACGGAAGAGGATACCGTTTATAAAATGAATATTCGCATTCCAAAAATGCAAGCGCAAGACTTTATTAGTTCGCTTCCAGATGGATTGTTCACCAATGTACAAGGGATGCTGGCTAGTGGAAGTTTCGATTATAAACTGGACTTTATGTTCAACAAAAACAAGCCCGAAACAATCATTTTTGACAGTAAATTAAACAAAGAAAATTTACGTATTTACCGTTTTGGCCAAGCTAATTTGGGCAAAATGAATGGCGATTTTGAATACCGTGCCATAATTAATAATGTGAGGCAACGACCTGTTTTTGTAGGTAGTTCTAATCCCGATTATACGCCACTCCATCAAATTTCGCCTTATTTAAAAAAATGTGTATTGACTACCGAAGACCCTTCCTTCTTTAGACATCGCGGCTTTATATCAGAGGCGTTCAAGCAATCGATTATCAAAAACATCAAAACGCGAAAATTCTCTCGTGGGGGTAGTACCATCAGCATGCAATTGATTAAAAATGTATTCTTAACCCGCGAGAAAACTTTATCTCGAAAATTAGAAGAAATTTTATTGGTTTATATTTTAGAAAACAACCGAATTGTAAGCAAAGAACGCATGTTGGAAGTGTATTTCAATATTATTGAATGGGGACCAAACGTTTACGGAATTGGGGAAGCAAGCCGCTTTTATTTCCAAAAAAATCCTGCCGATTTGACTTTTAATGAATGTTTGTACTTGGCCACTATTATACCGAGTCCGAAGAAATTCATGTATCAATTTGACGACCAAGGAAACCTAAAAGGCTTTGCCTTAAAAAACCAACGCTATTTGAGTAATCTGATGTTGCGTCGTGGTATAGTAACTAGCAGTGATAGTATTAATCCGTATGGCGTATCGCTTTCAGGAAATGCGCGTTCGTTCTTAACAATTCGTAAAGCGCAAGATACTACTGGTGTTGCAGTAGATTCTATTCCGCCAAAAGAAGACTTTGATTTTGAATTTCTAAAAACGGATGAAGACTAAGTAAATAGACGATTTAGGATTTACTAAGTTTAAAATAAATTAATAAAGCTCCCAACTTTTATAAGGCTGGGAGCTTTTTAATTTAGGGTGCTGGATCAGGAATAATAGCTTGAACAGCATCAATGGCTTTCAATATTTCTTCCGAAAGGGTAACTTGTATAGTGTTTATATTTTCTTTCAACTGTTCCATTGTGGTGGCGCCGATAATCGTACTCGTTAGAAATGGCTGTTGCTCAATAAAAGCCAAAGCCAATTGGGTTAAAGTCAAACCGTGTTGCTGAGCAATTTCGTTGTACAAACGAGTGGCTTCTGCCGATTGTGGACTGCTGTAACGAGCCATTTGAGGAAATAGGGCCAATCGAGAAGTTGGATGTTGTTTCCCATTCAAGAATTTTCCAGACAAAAGTCCGAAAGCCATCGGCGAATAGGCCAACAAACCGATATTTTCACGCAAACAGACCTCAGCATTTCCTACTTCAAATGAGCGATTCAATAACGAATAGGGATTTTGTACCGTTTTAATTTTAGGCAAATTATGGTATTTATGTTCCTCGATGAATCGCATCAACCCCCAAGGCGTTTCGTTTGATAATCCAATGTGTTTGATTTTACCTTGTTGGACAAAACCCTCCAAGGTAGTCAACACCTCGTGAATATTATCTTCCCAAGCATCGTCTTGTTTTTTAAACCCACGTTGCCCAAAGAAATTGGCTTTGCGTTCTGGCCAATGCAATTGGTAAATATCTACATAATCGGTTTGTAACCGTTGTAAACTTTGGTCTAAGGCATATTGAATACTGGCTGGTGAGAAATCCACTTTGTCACGCATATAGGCAAAAGCTGGATTCGGCCCCGCAATTTTAGTAGCCAAAACTACATGGTCGCGATTTCCTGTTTTTTTAAACCAAGTCCCAATAATTCGTTCGGTACTTCCATAGGTTTCTTGACGTCCTGGTACCGAATACATCTCGGCCGTGTCAAAAAAATTGACCCCATTGGCTAAGGCATAATCCATTTGGGCATGACCCTCTGCTTCGGTGTTTTGTTCACCAAAAGTCATGGTGCCTAAACAAATTTTACTGACTTTAATATCGGTATTGGGTAGAGTAGTGTATTTCATTTACTGGATAATTATTAAAAAACAAATATACAAAGGAAAGAGAATTACAATCCTAAAATTCAATTTCAATTTGAGTAATAATAAATAAGGCCAACATAAAGTTGGGCTTATTTCTCTTATTAATTAGGTGAATGAAAACTAGTTAATTTCATTCAACATTTCTGCGATAGCATCTAATCTCGGTGTTAAGATAATTTCAATACGACGATTTTTAGCTTTACCATCTGCCGTTTCATTACTAGCCAAAGGAGAAAATTCTCCTCTACCCGCAGCAGTCAGGTTTTGTTTGTTAATTTTTTTGTTTTCGCTTAAAATCCCAACAATTGAAGTAGCTCTTTTAGTAGATAAATCCCAGTTGTCTGTAATTGGCCCTGAAGCTGTAAAAGCATCATCATCAGTATGTCCTTCAATCAAAACAGCGATTTCTGGATTATCCCCCAATACTTTACCAAGTTCTACAACGGCTTTTTTACCTTCGGTACTTACCGCCCAACTTCCAGAACTGAACAACAATTTGTTTTCCATAGAAACGTATACTTTTCCGTTTTTTTGTTCTACAGTCAAACCTTTACCTTCAAAACTATTTAAAGCTTTAGACAAGGTCTCTTTAAGTTTTTTCATGCTCGCTTCTTTCGCTGCAATCATGTCTTCTAACTCTTTCAAACGTTGACTACTTTTTGTTAACTGCTCTTGCTCTAAAGCTAAGGCTTTGGCTTTTTCGTCCAATTCATCAAGCAATTCACGATTCTTTTTCATATTTTTTTCCAAAGACTCATTGCTGTTTTTTTCTAACGCCGCATACGAATCTTGAAGTGCATTGTATTTATCCAAATTCGTTTCGTGTTCCGCTTTCAATTTGGTGTAATCTGCTTTTAGTTTGTCTAAATCCGTTTTCAGAGCCGCACCATCTAATTCCAATTGGTTTTTGGCTTTGGCTAAAGCCGCATTTTCGTCAGCCAACGTTCTGTTTTCTTTTTTTAAGTCTGTGTATTTGCTTTCTAAATCGGTATAGATTTTTTTAGACACACAAGAGGTGCTTAAAGCCAATACTAACAATCCAAGGGAAACTTTTTTTATCATGATGAAAGGGTTTGATTTTTATTTGTAACTACAACTTTATTTGTTCTTTTTTATTGTACAAGCAGGAGCTTTTCGCAACTGAACAAAGCTACTCAATTTCTACCAAAATTGGACAATGGTCCGAATGTTTGGCTTCGGGCAAAATCAAAGCGCGTTTGATTCGGTTTTTCAAAGGTTCACTTACTAAACAATAATCGATTCGCCAACCTTTATTATTCAATCTCGCCGATGGAAAACGCATCGTCCACCAAGTATAATTGTCCGGTTCTTTGTTCAAAAAACGGAAACTGTCAATGAAACCGCTTTTTAAGAAATTGTCTAACCAAGTTTGCTCGGCTGGCAGGAATCCAGATACATTTTTATTGCGAATAGGGTCGTGAATGTCTATGGCTTCGTGGCAAATATTGTAATCACCACAGATTACCAAATTAGGCACTTCTTTTTTCAAATTGTCAATATACTTTTGGAAATCATCCATATACATGAACTTGTGATCCAAACGCTCCGCATTAGTTCCTGAAGGAAGGTACAAACTCATCACCGAAACATCATCAAAATCCACGCGGATGTTACGTCCTTCAAAATCCATGTGTTCAATTCCGGTACCAAAAACGATATTATTGGGTTTAGTTTTGGATAAAATCGCTACGCCACTGTACCCTTTTTTGGTAGCTGGAAACCAATAATGGTAAGGATATCCTGCTAGTTCAATATCTAAAGTGGGCACCTGATCTGCTTGAGCTTTAATCTCTTGGAAACAAATAACGTCTGGATTAGCTTGTTGCAACCATTCGAGCAATCCTTTAGAAATGGCAGCACGAATTCCATTGACATTGTAGGAAATAATTTTCATTGAAAATTGGTATTTTAGGGATGCTTAATTAGGCATTTTACTGTCTTCAAATGTAATAAAAAAGTAGAAGTTTGCCATTGAAAATTCAGAAAATGGAGTTTTTTGTTATCTTTGTTGCTTGCCTCAAATATAAAAATGATATGGGTTTAGTAACTGCTAAAGAAGTTGCGAAAGCAATAAATACGGATAAATACGGATTCTTAGGCACTTTTTCGGGCTGGTTGCTGATGAAAGTACTTAAAATTTCGGAACTAAATAACGTATATGACCGAAACAAACATTTAAGCGAAGTGGCTTTTTTGAATGGGGTTCTTGACGACTTACAAATTAAATTTGAAATACCAGAAGCAGATCTAAAAAGACTGCCAAAAGAAGGCCCTTATATTACAATTTCTAATCATCCACTAGGTGGTATTGACGGGGTGTTGTTGTTGAAATTAATGCTGGAAAGAGAACCTAATTTCAAAATCATTGCCAACTTCCTTTTGCACCGTATCGAACCTTTAAAAAAGTACATCATGCCGGTGAATCCTTTTGAAAATCATAAGGATGCCAAATCGAGCGTAGTGGGAATTAAAGAAACATTACGTCATTTAAGTGATGGAAAACCATTGGGGATGTTTCCTGCAGGTGAAGTTTCGACCTATAAAGACGGAAAATTAATGGTCGACAAACCATGGGAAGAAGGCGCTATCAAAGTCATTCGCAAAGCGCAAGTTCCTGTGGTTCCAATCTATTTTCATGCAAAAAATAGCCGATTATTTTATTTACTATCTAAAATCAGCGGGACTTTTAGAACTGCAAAATTACCATCGGAAGTATTCAGCCAAAAAAAGCGTGTGATTAAAGTGCGTATTGGCAAACCTATCTCAGTAGCAGAACAAAACGAATACGAATCATTAGAAGACTATTCTGAATTCTTACGAAAGAAAACCTATATGTTGGCCAATCCGTTTGAAAAAGAAAGCAAACTACTGCCGACGCCTACTTTAAAATTACCTAAAAGTCCAAAAGAAATTGTCACTCCGGCAAATCAAGATAAAATTGTTGCTGAAGTTGATGCGCTTCGTGATTCAGACTGTCGTTTATTACAAAGTAAAAATTACGAGGTCTTTTTTACTAAAGCCTCCAGAATTCCAAATGTTTTACATGAATTGGGTCGCCTTCGAGAAATTACCTTTAGAGAAGTAGGGGAAGGAACTAATGAATCTATTGATTTGGATAAATTTGATCAATATTACCATCATATGTTTTTGTGGGATGATGATGCTAAAAAAGTGGCAGGAGCCTATCGTATGGGATTAGGTTCTGAAATATATCCTAAATACGGCATGAATGGTTTTTATCTGAATGACTTGTTTCGTTTTGAACCTGAATTGCATGATATGATGAGTAAGTCCATTGAAATGGGGCGTGCTTTTATCATCAAAGAATACCAACAAAAACCAATGCCATTATTCCTACTTTGGAAAGGAATTATTCATACTACTTTACGTTATCCGGAACATAAATTCTTGCTTGGTGGCGTAAGTATTAGTAATCAATTCTCCGATTTTTCGAAATCGTTGATGATTGAGTTTATGAAATCAAACTATTACGATCCGTATATTGCACAATACATTCACCCTAAAAAAGCATTTAAAGTCAAATTAAAAGACGCCGATAAAGATTTTATTTTCAATGAAACGGAAGCCGATTTGAATAAGTTTGATAAAATCATTGACGAGTTGGAACCAGGTAGTTTACGTTTGCCTGTTTTAATTAAAAAATACATTAAGCAAAACGCACGCGTTGTTGCTTTTAACGTCGATCCCTTATTCAATAACGCAGTTGACGGATTAATGTACATTCGCGTAGAAGACATCCCAGACAGTACTATGAAACCGGTGATGGAAGAATTCCAGGCCGAGTTGGAACGAAAATTAAGTGAGAAAGAAGAGTAATAAAATCCCGATAGCAATCGGGATTTTTGTTGTATTAAAACCAATGTTTTTGTCCCACTTGATAGGTGTTATAAAACTCTTCGTCAGATTTGGTCAGGTAAATTATTCCTTCTATCAATCCAAACAAACCGGTCAATGTAGCACAACTGCAGATACTTAAGATTAGCCAAAGTATTCCTGTTCCAGTGTATCCCAAATAAAATTTATGGATTCCCAATGGGCCCAACAAAATGGCGAAAATACCGCAGGCTACTTTTTTATTATTTTGAAATTGTGGTGTCGGAGTATTCCACGCTTCTTGTTTAATAGTTTCTGTTTCCATATAAATAGTTTTTAATAGTAATAGAGTCCTTTTATTTTATCGACAATGACTTGCGCCAAACGCTCATGGCTTTCAATAGTCCATCCTGCGATATGGGGAGTCAATATAACATTTTTGGCATTCAATAAATACTGAAAAGCCTCAGGAGTAGTTGCTTCTTGGAACAAAGTTTCAAAAGATAATTTTTCATATTCCAAAACGTCCAAACCAGCACCTAATACTTTTCTTGATTGTAATGCTGCAACCAAATCAGCCGTAACAATATTTTTTCCGCGCGAAGTATTGATGATCCAGATGGACTTTGCAAATCCATAAATAAATTCCGTATTGACCATTTTATCCGTTTCGGGAGTCCAAGGCAAGTGCAAACTCAAGACATCTACTTTTTTTTGTAATTCAGCAAAACTGACTTGTTTGGCATTTTCATCACCTACATTTTCTTGAATATCATAACACAAGACCTCCACTTCAAAACCACCTAGTTTTTTGGCAAAAGCCTTACCCATATTTCCGTAACCAATTATCCCAACTGTTTTACCGTCCAATTCCTGTCCGCGATTGCTTTCACGATTCCAATGTCCTGCCCGAATCTCAGCATCGGCTTGGTTTAAATTGTTAAACAACGATAAAATCATCCCTAGACTGTGTTCGGCAACCGCGTTTCGATTTCCTTCTGGAGCGGCAATCAAGGCGATATTTTTTGATTCAGCATAATCGCAATCAATACTTTCCAATCCCGCGCCAACTCGCGCAATGAACTGCAAATTAGTAGCTTTATCTAAAAACGTTTGGTCAATTTTGAATCGGCTACGAATAACAATCCCTTGATAATCTTGAATTTTAGCTTCGATTTCTTCTTTGGAAGAGGTAAAATCTTCGTGATTCACAAAACCTGCTTGTTCCAATTGGTCCCAAAGCAAAGGATGATTACTATCGATATGAAGAATGTGTACCGCCATAAAAGGATTGTATTTGCAAACCCAAATTAACAAAAAAAATAGGTGTAAAAGGTGTAAATTGCGAGCATTCTAATTTAAATGTAAAAAAATATGGCCGCCAGTCGATTGTTTCGAGATTTTTTTGAAAGCGAAAAAGCGGGCGGATTGTTATTACTTTTAGTAACGGTACTTTCTTTGGCTTTAGCCAATTCCCCTATTCAAGCAAGCTATGTCGGATTTTGGGAAACTGAAATTGGGCATCATTCCATTACCCATTGTATCAATGATGGATTAATGACTATTTTCTTCTTGTTGATCGGATTGGAATTGGAACGCGAATTGTATGGCGGCGAATTGTCAAATTTCAAAAATGCTGCTTTACCTATTTTTGGTGCTCTTGGTGGAATGCTAATTCCAGCAGGAGTGTTTTTAGTATTCAATTGGGGTACCCAAACGCAGAACGGTGCTGGAATTCCTATGGCTACGGATATTGCTTTTGCTATTGGCATCTTATCACTTTTAGGCAAAAGAGTGCCAACTTCATTGAAAATATTCTTAACGGCTTTGGCAGTTATTGACGACTTGGGTGCCATTCTCGTCATTGCGGTTTTTTATACAAAAACTATTACCTTTCTGTATTTAGGAGGTGCATTTGCAATTATGGGAATACTGTTTATTCTAAATAGAAAAAATGTTCACAACTTGGTTCCTTATTTAGTGGGTGGTGGATTGATGTGGTATTGCATGCTTCATTCGGGGGTACATGCTACTATTACCGGTGTGTTGCTGGCCTTTGTCATTCCGTATGGCAATGGAGGGAAAACCACTTCATCATACCGATTACAACACTTTCTACACAAACCTGTTGCCTTTTTCATTCTGCCTTTATTTGCTATCGCGAATACTGGAATTGCCATAGATTCCAACTGGCAGGAGGGACTTGCTCATGCTAACTCAATCGGGATTATGGCAGGTTTGATTGTTGGAAAACCAATTGGGATTACTCTTTTTGCTTTTCTCTCTGTAAAATTAGGCATTGGATCACTTCCAAAAGAGTTGCAATGGAAACAGATTCTCGGCGCAGGAATGTTAGGCGGAATTGGGTTTACTATGTCAATTTTCATTACGCTATTGGCTTTCAAAAACGATGGTGAAGCGGTAATTACTTATTCTAAAATGGCCATTTTAGTTGCTTCGTTTGTCTCAGGAACTTTAGGTTTTTTGTGGTTGAAAATGAGTTTGAAGAAATAAAAAAGGCCGCTAATTACAGCGACCTTTCATTAATTGAAAAAGAAATTATCCCTTAATCTGTTTCAAAGACGTTTTAATTCCTCTAATTAATGACGAACTAAATCCGTGCATTTCCATTTCATTCAAACCAGCAATCGTACATCCTTGAGGCGTTGTTACTCGATCAATCAATTGTTCTGGATGGGTTTTTTCTTCTAGTAGCATTTCGGCAGCACCTTTTACCGTTTGAGCTGAAATCGCCAACGCCGTTTGCCAGTCGAATCCAATTTCGATTCCTGCTTGCATCGAAGCGCGAATGTATCGCAAGGCAAATGCCGTTCCGCTAGCCGCTAATACAGTTGCCGCATCCATTAATTTTTCGTCAATAATGGGAGCCGTTCCTAAACCTTCAAACAAACGTACTACGTTTTGAGCTGCCTCTTTATTGCTTTCTTGGAAAGCAATACAAGTTGCCGAAGCGCCAAATTGTGCCGCAATATTCGGCATAATGCGGACCGCTTGGTGGTTTGCTCCTATTTTGTTTTGTAAATTTTCAATGGACAATCCACTCACAGCAGAAGCAATAGTTTTGTTGGTAATTGCAGGCAATATTTCGGCCAAAACAGTATCTACTTGATAGGGTTTGATGGTCAAAATAATAATGTCTGCATCTTGAATGTTATGCTTGTTATCAGAAGAAATGGTAACCCCTAATTGTTCTAGATGTAAAATATTAGTGGTGTTTCTTCGAGTTACGGTGACTTGGTTGCCTTCTGTAAATTTAGCAATCCCAATGGCAATTGAAGCACCCAGGTTGCCTCCGCCAATAATGTGTACTTTCATGTTGTGTAGTTATAGTTGTGTAGTTGTTTGTAGAGTAAGAGTTAAAACCCTAAAATCATTTTGGCAATTGAAAAATAAATTAAAATTCCGCAAATATCATTGCTTGTAGTTATAAAGGGGCCAGTTGCCAAGGCGGGGTCAATCCCAAATTTATCTAATAATAACGGAATAAATGTACCAATTAAGGAAGCAATGATTATTACTGAAATAAGTGCTACCGTCACGATAACGCCAATTATAATTTCTACATTCAATAAATAATGAGAACCTACAAATAAAATAGTGGCCAATATTACTCCGTTCAATAAGCTCAGTGCTACTTCTTTAATCAAACGATTAAATACAGAACCGCTCAAGGTATTGTTTGCCAAACCTTGAACTATAATAGCAGAAGATTGTACTCCAACATTTCCTGCCATTGCTGCAATAAGTGGGGTAAAGAAAAATAATTTTCCGTGCTCTATCATAGCACCTTCAAAAAGTCCTAATACTTTTACCGAAATGAAACCCCCTAATAAAGCCAATACCAGCCATGGCAAACGGGCTTTGGTATGTTCTATAATACTGTCATCTGCCTCTACGTCTTGTGAGATACCCGCTGCTAATTGGTAATCTTCATCGGCTTCCTCTTTAATTACGTCTACGATATCGTCAATGGTAATGCGACCAACTAAACGACCCAATTCATCGACTACTGGAATTGCTTCTAAATCGTATTTTTGCATGATACGCGCCACCTCTACGTCTTCGGTATCGATGTTAACATAATTTAATTTTCGAATATAGACATCATTGATGGGTGTTCTTGAAGAAGTAGTCAATAAATCTTTAAGAGACAAACGTCCTTTCAAACGGTCTTCATCATCGACTACATAAATGGAGTGCACCCTTGAAATATTTTCAGCTTGAATGCGCATTTCCTTAATACAGGTTAGCACATTCCAGTTTTCGTTTACTTTTACCAACTCTTTGTGCATGATTCCCCCAGCAGTATCTTCTGCATAACGAAGCAAATCCACAATGTCTTTGGCGTGTTCAACATCTTGTAATTCTGATATTACCTCCGCCTTAAGGTCTTGCGACAACTCGGCAATAATATCTGCAGCATCGTTCGTTTCTAATTCGTCAAGCTCTTCTGCAATTTCTTTTGGAGAAAGTCTTTTTAGGATATTTTCACGTAAATCGTCCTCTAATTCAAGCAGAATTTCGGCCGTTTTATCACTGTCTAAAACTTTAAAAATATAAGTTGCCTCATCAAAATCAAGTTCGTCTAAAACTTCGGCAATATCAGCATGGTGCATGTCATTCAACAAAACTTCCAGTTGCTGGTCGTTTTTAGTTTGAATGAGTAGCTCTAATTCTTGAATTAATTCTTTGCTGATTTTAAATTCCATCGGCTTCGATTTTTTGAGTGAGTGCTATAAAGTCCTCAACACTAAGTTGTTCTGGACGAAGATCTAATACCTTGTCTTCTCTTAAATTATCCGACAAATTTAAGGTTTTTAAACTGTTACGCAAGGTTTTTCTACGTTGTTGAAAGGCGGTTTTTACTACCGTGAAGAATAATTTTTCGCCACAAGGCAAACTAAAGTCTTCTTTTCGTCGCAAACGCATCACCCCTGATTTTACTTTCGGCGGCGGATCAAAAACATGTTCGTCTACCGTAAACAAGTATTCGGCATGATAAAAAGCTTGCGCTAAAACCGATAAAATACCATAGGCTTTACTCCCTTTTTTCTCGCAAATACGCTGTGCTACTTCTTTTTGGAACATTCCCGAAAACTCTGGGATTTGATGACGGAATTCCAAGGTTCTAAACACAATTTGAGTCGAAATATTGTAAGGAAAATTTCCGATAATTGCATATTGCTTCCCTTCAAAAATTTCATTACAATCGTAACGGAGAAAGTCTTTTGAAATGATTTTATCTTTTAACTTGGGATAATTGGCGTCCAAATACGCCACCGACTCCGTGTCAATCTCAATCACATAGGTAGTGGTAGGTTTGTCCAATAAATATTTAGTCAAAACACCCATTCCAGGACCAATTTCTAACACATCATTGTAACCTTCTAAACTCAAGGTGTCGGCAATCGCTTTTGCAATGCTTTCGTCTTTTAAGAAATGTTGCCCGAGGTGTTTTTTTGCTTTTACTTTTTCCATTAGGTGTTTTGCCAAAAGGCGCTAAGACACTAAGTTCCTATTTAATTATGTTCAGAAATCAATTCCAATTCGGTTCTAAAAGCCAGCATTTTTTCGCCAAATAATTGGTAACTTTCTTGACGGAATTGTGGAGCATCTTCAGCATAATACTTGTCCAAAGTAGCTTTACTATCCGTCGTAAATTGAATCGAATAGGTCGTTCCTCCCATTTCTTCTTCTATCAAAACCTTTACAATCTTAGCAGAAGAAAATTTTCCCGTAGACAAAATAGCTGGAATTCGGGTTTGCTGCATCCATTGTAACCATTGGTCTTGAACGCTTTCGTGTATATTTACTGTTACGTTGTAAAATATCATATTTGTTTGTGCGTTTGTAGTTTATGTGTTTACCTTTTAACAGAATAAACACAGAAACTTATATTTTTATAAAATTACTATACCAACTAAATTTTGCAAAAGCCTGTTGAAATAATATTTTGCTAATTCCTCGTTTTGAGAAAAACAAATCCATGAAAAAAACAAGCTGATATGTAAGAGTAGTTTTTTCATTGAATTAGAATCTTTTTCAACCATATGTCATATAAGGTCGTATAAGAAATAATTAAACATTGAATTATAAAATGCGATAAATATTTATTTATAGTGGATAATTTTTAAAACTTTTGAATTTCTTGCATCAATAATAATTACAAAAGTTCCACCAAATGAAAATCTGTTTAAAGTTCCTCTAATTACCCAATAATTATCAATCAAATAAACTTCATAAGGTTTTTCATCTTCGATTTTAGATTTACCATAAATATCGAATAAAATTGGCTCAGCTATACTTATTGCGGTATTCTCATTTTTAATCAAAAGTTCCTTTTTATCAAGTATATCCAATTTTGTTGTATCAGCTAACAAAGCGTTTTTAAGCTCTTCTTTAGCAACTTCAACACCTAATTTATCATGCAAAACATTATTACAACTAATCAGAGAAAACACAAATAATATTGTGAAAAAATTCTTCATATAATTTAGAGTTTTACAGCCAAAAATTAAACTAATCTATAATATCAAAACCGCAATACGGACGCAATACTTCTGGAATTACGATCCCTTCTGGTGTTTGGTAATTTTCTATAATGCCCGCCAAAACCCTTGGCAAGGCCAATGAACTTCCGTTCAAGGTATGTGCCAATTGGTTTTTACCCTCTTTATCTTTGAAACGCAATTTCAAACGATTCGCTTGAAATGTTTCAAAATTAGACACAGAAGAAATTTCCAACCAGCGATCTTGAGCTGTAGAAAATACTTCAAAATCATAGGTCAATGCCGAAGTGAAACCCATATCGCCACCGCACAAACGCAAAATTCGATACGGTAATTTGAGTTCTTGTAAAATGTTTTTTACATGTTCCACCATGCCGTCCAAAGCTTCATACGATTTATCTGGATGTTCTACGCGAACAATTTCTACTTTATCAAATTGGTGCAAACGATTCAAACCACGCACGTGTGCTCCATACGAACCCGCTTCACGACGGAAACAAGGCGTGTAAGCCGTACACAAAACAGGCAATTCACTTTCGTTCAAAATCACATCGCGAAACAAATTAGTCACCGGCACCTCAGCTGTAGGAATCAAATACAAATCGTCAATAGTTGAGTGGTACATTTGTCCTTCTTTGTCTGGCAATTGACCAGTTCCGTAACCTGATGCTTCGTTTACTAAGTGCGGCACTTGCATTTCTTTGTAACCCGCTGCGGTATTTTTATCTAAGAAATAATTGATTAAAGCACGTTGCAAACGCGCTCCTTTTCCTTTGTACACTGGGAAACCTGCTCCAGTAATTTTCACCCCCAACTCAAAGTCGATGATGTCGTATTTTTTTACTAATTCCCAATGCGGTTGCGCTCCTTCATGTAAAACAGGAATCGTACCTTCTTCAAAAACGGTAAGGTTTTCTTCGGGTGTTTTTCCTTCCGGAACTATGTCGGCTGGTAAATTAGGTAATGTGTATAATTTTTGCGTCAATTCTTCGGCTAAAGCTTCCGCTTTTTCTCCCAAATCTTTGCTTTTTTCTTTTAAAGCAACGGTCTTTTCTTTTAAAATAGCGGCTTTTGCTTTTTCGCCGCTTTTCATCAATTCGCCAATGTCTTTGGACAATTTATTAGATTCGGATAAAGTGTTGTCTAATTCCACTTGTGTAGCACGACGTTGCTCGTCTAATTGAACGACCTCGTTTACAATTTCTTTGGCATCGATGTTTCTTTTTGCCAAAGCTTTGATTACTTTTTCCTGATTCTCTCTAATAAATGCAATTTGTAACATAGCTTGATTTTTATAACTCTCTGTAAATTTTTGCGCCTTGCGCACGCAAATTTAAGGAAATGTTTGCTAAGAACGAGACAAAGTTGGTAGTTTTCCAAAGCTTCGTTTGTGTCTTTCGCACTTTTGTAGGCTAGAAACCGTAGTTGTACCTATGATAAAAAAAGTTATTTTTGCAGTCATTCTGAATTGATTTCAGGAGTATTAAACTGTTATTATGTTAGAAAATCCAACCCGAGGCAACGCCGAACTGAGCGGAGCTAAAAGATATACCATTACGGCGGCCTTGCCTTACACGAACGGACCCATTCACATTGGCCATTTGGCGGGAGTTTATGTGCCTTCGGACATTTATTCTCGTTATTTACGATTGCAAGGGAGAGACGTGTTGTTTGTTTGCGGAAGCGACGAACACGGCGTTGCCATTTCGATGAAAGCCAAAAAAGAAGGGATTAGCCCTCAAGAAGTAATCGATAAATACGATGGTATTATCCGTAAATCATTTCTGGATTTTGGAATTTCATTTGATAATTACTCTAGAACTTCGGCTCAAATTCACCACGAAACGGCTTCGGAATTTTTTAAAACCTTGTATGACAAAGGCGATTTTATTGAAGAAGTAACTGAGCAATTGTATGATGCCAAAGCAGATCAATTTTTGGCTGACCGATTTGTAACAGGAACTTGCCCAAAATGCAGCAACGAAGAAGCCTACGGCGACCAATGCGAAAAATGTGGCTCTACCTTAAATGCAACCGATTTAATCAACCCGAAATCGACCATTACAGGAGAAACTCCGGTTTTGAAATCGACTAAACACTGGTTCTTACCTTTGGATCGTTACGAAGCCTTTTTGAAAGAATGGATTTTAGTTGGACATAAAAACGATTGGAAACCCAACGTATATGGCCAAGTAAAATCGTGGATTGATGGCGGTTTAGAACCACGTGCGGTAACCCGCGATTTGGATTGGGGAATTGACGTTCCGGTTGAAGGTGCCGAAGGAAAAAAATTATACGTTTGGTTTGATGCGCCTATTGGCTATATTTCTTCTTCGAAAGAATGGGCGGCACGCGAAGGAAAAAATTGGGAGCCCTATTGGAAAGACCAAGATACCAAATTAGTGCACTTTATTGGAAAAGACAATATTGTGTTTCATTGCATCATTTTCCCAGCGATGTTGAAGGCTGAAGGAAGTTATATTCTACCGGATAATGTGCCCGCGAATGAGTTCTTGAACTTGGAAGGCAACAAATTATCGACCTCTAAAAACTGGGCGGTTTGGTTGCATGAATATTTGGAAGAATTTCCAAATCAGCAAGACGTATTGCGCTACGCTTTGACATCGAATGCGCCAGAAACTAAAGACAATGACTTTACTTGGAAAGATTTTCAAGCTAGAAATAACAACGAACTCGTAGCGATTTTTGGTAATTTTATCAATCGTGTCGTGGTGTTGACGAATAAATATTATAACGGGATCGTGCCCCAACCGAATCAACTTTCGGAAGTAGACGAACAAACTTTAGCTGAATTAAAAGCCTATCCAGCGGTGATTTCGAGTTCTATTGAACGCTACCGTTTTAGAGAAGCCTTGGGCGAAATGATGAATGCCGCTCGTTTAGGAAACAAATATTTGGCCGATGAAGAGCCATGGAAAGTAATCAAAGACAATCCGGAGCGCGTGCAAACTCAAATGTATGTCGCCTTGCAAATTGCTGCTGCTTTGAGTACACTTTGCGAACCCTTTTTACCATTTACTGCTAAAAAATTAAGCCGCATATTAAAAATCGATCAGCCATTAAACTGGAATGCAATTGCAGAACATAGCGATTTACTAGTTGCGGGTCACCAAATTGGCGAAGCCGAATTGCTTTTTGCTAAAATAGAAGACGAAGAAATCCAAAAACAAATCAACAAATTGGAAGCAACAAAAACCGCCAACCTGGCGGAGAACAAAAAAGCCGAACCACAAAAAGAAGCCATTCAATTTGAGGATTTTGCCAAAATGGACTTGCGTGTAGGAACCATTTTAGAAGCGGAAAAAATGCCAAAAGCCAACAAACTATTAATCTTAAAAGTAGACACTGGAATTGATGTTCGTACCATTGTTTCGGGAATAGCTGAAAGTTTTGCGCCCGAGGATATCATTGGAAAAAAAGTAACTGTTTTAGTGAATTTGGCACCAAGAAACCTTCGTGGTGTAGAAAGTCAAGGTATGATTTTGATGACTACCAATGCCGAAGGGAAATTAGTTTTTGTCAATCCAGATGCTGAAGGTGTTGGAAACGGAGAAACAATAAATTAAACAGTTATGCAACCAAAAATAATTGCTTTTGATGCTGACGACACCCTTTGGGTAAACGAAACCTATTTTGACGAAACCGAAACGAAGTTTTGCGAATTGATGCAAGATTACCTTTCGCATCAAGGAATTTCGCAAGAATTATTCAAAATTGAAATCGCCAATTTGAAGTTGTATGGTTACGGAATCAAAGGATATATTCTTTCCATGATAGAAGCGGCAATGGCCATTTCCAACAACACCATTCCTATTGAGGTGATTGAAAAAATTATTCAATATGGCAAAGAATTACTTGATAAACCGATTGTTTTACTAGATGGTGTTGAAGAAACCTTAGAAGCTTTAAAAGGAAAATACAAATTAGTCGTTGCCACCAAAGGAGATTTATTAGACCAAAGACGAAAATTACACAATTCTGGATTAGGGCATTATTTTCATCATATCGAAGTCATGGCCGACAAGCAAGAGATCGATTATTCCGATTTAATCAAACGACTTGATATTGCGCCTTCGGAGTTTATAATGATTGGAAACTCTTTAAAATCGGATGTGTTACCCGTATTAAATATTGGTGGGCATGGTGTTCATATTCCGTTTCATACCACTTGGGCACATGAACGAATTGATCATACTATCGAACACGAAAATTTCCGTGCTTTTGAAAAAATAACCGAAATACTTCCTCTTTTCGGTTACTAAAAACGGATTCAAATGAAACAAAAACTTGACCTCAACAGTTGGAATCGAAAAGAACATTTTTTGTTTTTCAAACAAATGGAGGAGCCTTTTTACGGCATAACCACCACTATAGATTGTACTCAAGCCTATGCTAATGCGAAAGCGCTTGGCGTTTCATTTTTTAGCTACTACCTACATAAAACCTTGAGCGCAGTCAATTCAATTGAGAATTTTAGATACCGCATAATTGAAGACGAAGTATATATTTTTGACCAAATTGATGCTTCGGCAACCGTAATGCGAGAAGATAAAACGTTTGGATTTTCTTATATGGCTTATGCTGAAAATCCAATTGATTTTGCCCAAATTGTTCAAACTGAAATCGAACGCATACAAACCACTAGCGGAATATTTACTAGAGAATACCCTGAAAATTTAATTCATTTTTCGGCTTTGCCATGGATTAATTTTACTTCTTTATCCCACGCGCGAAGTTTTTCTTGGCCTGACAGTTGCCCTAAAATTTCTTATGGAAAACTGTTAGATGAAAACGGCAAAAAAACAATGCCCATATCTATTCATGTGCATCACGGTTTGGTAGATGGCTACCATGTCGGATTATTTCTAGACGCATTACAACAATTGATGAACGAATAAAAAAAGCACAAAGTCTTTTGAACTTTGTGCCTTTTAATTATTGGGGGAGGACTATTTATTTTCCTAGCAACAGGACTTCATTCACAACGATATCAGTTACATACCGTTTTTCACCGTTTTTATCATCATAGCTGCGATGCGTTAATTTGCCTTCGATAGCAATTTCTTTTCCTTTGGTCACGTATTTTTCTATTATATCAGCGGTTTTGCCCCAAGCGGTAACTCGGTGCCATTCGGTTTGTTCTACTTTGTCTCCATTGTCTTTGTAATAGGCATCGTTTGTAGCAATAGTAATAGTAGCTACTTTTTTACCTCCTTCTAGATTTTTTACTTCAGGATCTTGACCTACTCTTCCGATTAATTGTACTCTGTTTTTCATGGCGTATAAATTTAAATGGTTAAAATTAAATGGATTAACTGATTCGTTTCAATCAACGGTGCAAAGATGGAATAGGTGCCAATAATTATTCGGTAACTAACTATTTACTTTCGGTTGTAACTATTTGTAAACGTTTGAAAACGGAAAATAATGTATATATTTGATAGAATTTAAATATATTTATTGCGAATTAAGCCCTATTTTAAGTTAAAAACCCCCAAATCTTATGAATAAAAGCTGTTTAGAATGCGGTGATAAAATTATTGGCCGTGAAGACAAAAAATTTTGCAGCGATGGCTGTCGCAATGCATATAATAACAAGATTAACAAAGACAGCAATAATTTCATGCGCAATATCAACAACAAATTGCGTAAAAATTACCGCATTTTATGTGAATTGAATACCGAAGGCAAGTCCAAAACTACCCGAACTAAATTAGTCAGCAAAGGATTTGACTTTGAGTATTTTACCAATATTTTGCAAACAAAAACCGGGAATACCTATTATTTTTTATACGATCAAGGGTATATGGTTCTTGAAAATGATTATTACATGCTTGTCAAAAAAGATATATAACTCAAAACCCAAATCGGCCCTAACTCATGAAGAAAAATTACGCCTCACTTTACAGTATGCTGTTCTTGCTAGTGGTTCTTGCCATAGCTTTTTTCACGATGATGCCACAATGGACCTCTAATGAAGACGGACCATTAACCGAATTCTCCACCCAAAGAGCATTCAAACAGGTACGAGCTATTTCGCGTCAACCACATTACGTGGGTTCTAAAAACCACGAAGAAGTGGCCAATTATTTGTTGAAGGAATTGCAAAAAATGGGGTTGGAAACTTCGATTCAAGAGGGATATACATTGAGCGATTGGGGCAACTTGGTCAAATCCAAAAATCTATTAGCACGAATCAAAGGAACCGACAGTTCAAAAGCCTTATTGCTTTTATCCCATTACGATAGCGCTCCACACTCCTACTCGTTGGGCGCGAGCGATGCGGGGTCGGGAGTGGCCACCATTTTAGAAAGTGTTCGTGCCTTTTTACACAATAAAAAAGCCCACAAAAACGATATTATCATTCTTTTTACAGATGCCGAAGAATTAGGTTTGAATGGTGCCGCACTTTTTGTTACCCAACATGCATGGGCTAAAGAAGTGGTGGTAGTGTTGAACTTTGAAGCGCGTGGTTCTTCTGGACCCAGTTATATGTTGATGGAGACTAATGGAGGAAATGCAGGTTTAGTGCATGAATTTGCAAACGCCAATGTGCCGCTTCCTGATTCTAATTCGCTAATGTACAGCATCTATAAAATGTTGCCAAACGACACCGACTTAACCGTATTTAGAGAACAAGGTAATATTCAAGGGTATAATTTTGCCTTTATAGACGATCACTATAATTACCATACGGCTCAAGATGACAGCAAGCACCTCAATAAAAACACCTTAGAACATCAAGGAACTTATTTAATGCCGTTGTTGCAGTATTTTGCTAACGCTAATTTTGACAATACGGTTTCCAAAGAAGACTATGCCTATTTTACGCTTCCATTTACATTTATCAGTTATCCGTTTAGTTGGATTTTTCCAATGGTATTGATTGCTATAGGTATTTTTGTCCTCTTAGTTTTTGTTGGTATCGGAAAACGGATTTTATCGTTCAAGGAAATTGGAAAAGGATTTATTCCGTTTTTAGGAGCAACTATTACAAGCGGATTATTGACTTATTTTGGATGGAAGTTCCTGCTGAATTGCTATCCTCAGTACAACGACTTACTTAACGGATTTACCTATAACGGTCATTCCTATATCGCTGGATTTGTAAGTCTAACTATTGCCATTTGTTTTATTTTTTACCATTTTTTCTCCGAGAAAAAAACAACCATGAATTATTTTGTGGCGCCTCTTTTTGTTTGGATAGTAATCAATTGTGGATTGGCCATTGGTTTAAAAGGAGCTGGATTTTTAATTGTTCCTGTATTCTTTGGATTGATTGCTTTTGGCTTTTATATTCTAACTCAAAAATCAAACGCAATACTCAATCTTATTTGCGGTATTCCTGCGCTCTTAATTATTGCCCCTTTTATTCAAATGTTTCCAATTGGTCTAGGACTTAAAGTACTTTTTGGAAGTGCAATTTTAACTGTTTTGACTTTTGGATTGTTGTTGCCTATTTTTGGAGCTTACACTAAAAAAGGAGCTTGGGGATTTTTGTTTGTGGCGCTTGCTGGAATATTTTTTGCAAAAGCGCATGTACAATCCGGTTATGAATTAGGCAAAGCCAAATCCAACAGCTTGCTGTACATTTATAATGCCGATACCCAAAAAGCCAATTGGGTCACCTATGATACCAATTTAGATGCTTGGACCAAAAGCTATTTGGGCAACCAACCCAAATCAGCTGATTTTATGAAAGACATTCCGTTGTTTAGCAAATACAATTCTGGATTTACTTATGCTGCCGAAGCGCCTAAAAAAGATTTGGAAGAACCAATTATTGAATTTTTAAAAGATCAAATCAATGGCGATAAACGCGAATTAAAAATCAGAATTACTCCTAATCGAAATGTGAATCGCTATGATATTTTTGCTTCTGAGGAGATGATTCTGTATAATTTTAAAGCAAATGAAGTCCAAGCAATTGGGCAAAAAGGAGCAAAATACGATCGCAAAAGAGGCAAGAAAATTTTGAGTTATTATGTTGTGGACAACGCACCTCTCGAAATGGAATTTAGCATTGATAAACTAGTGCCTTTTGATATGGAACTATTGGAAAGTTCTTTTGACCTAATGCGAAATGAATTATTCCCAATGATCAAAAGACAAAATTGGATGATGCCAACGCCTTTCGTTTTGAATGATGCGGTGGTGATTCAGAAAAAAATTATTCCGAAACCCGTAGTAAAACAAGTAGTGAAAAAAGTAGTGGAAAATACTCCTGTTCAAGATAGTATTACAGAACAAAAACCTGAAATAGTAACAGAAACACCAAAAGTTCCCTAAATTACATCCATGACACAAATTAGTATTTTAGGTTGTGGTTGGCTGGGTTTGCCATTGGCAAAATCCTTACTTCAAAATGGATTTTCGATCAAAGGTTCGACTACCTCTTTGGAAAAAATGTCCCCATTACAATCGGCAGGGATCACGCCATTTTTAGTGCGATTGGAGGAACAACAAATCAGCGCTTCTGTTGCTGATTTTTTGGCCAATAGCCAAATCTTAATCATCAACATCCCTCCCAAATTAAGAGGGGGTTCTACCGAAAATTTTGTGTCCAAAATAACTACTCTGCTTTCTTTCATTGAAAATTCAACTATTGAGAAAGTCCTTTTCGTGAGTTCTACTTCAGTATTTGGTGATGATAATGATTTGGTAACCGAGTACACCCCTTTGAATCCCGATACAGAGGGCGGGCGTCAACTAGCCATTGTAGAAAATGTATTGCAGAAAAATAGTCAATTTCAAACCACTATTCTTCGTTTTGGAGGTTTGATTGGGGAAGATCGAAATCCGGTTCGGTTTTTATCAGGCAGAGAAAATATTGAAAATCCCAACGCACCCATCAACTTGATTCATCAAGACGATTGTATTGGGATCATTGAAAAAATTATTGCCCTAAATTCTTGGAACAAAACGTACAATGCAGTCACACCTTTCCACCCAAGCAGAAAAGAGTATTATTCTCAAAAAGCAACCGAATTGAATTTGGCTTTGCCTAAATTTGCGTCTTCGAACACCGTGACAGGAAAAACTATTTTGAGTGATTATCTCATTAAGTCCCTCCAGCACTCTTTTATAAAACCAAGATTATAACGTGAGAACCCGAATAAAAAATGCTTTTTTAGCCAAAATAAACACCATTGGTTTGCCCATTTTAGCCCTATGTTGGGTTAGTTTTTTTTGGGGAACTACTTGGATAGCTTCCAAAGAAGGGGTGAAACACATGCCGGCTTTGCAACTCGCTGCCATCCGACAATTTATTGGGGGGGTTCTTTATATAAGCTACTTTTTGTGGAAAAAAACACCATGGCCGAAAGGAAAACAATGGAAATTCATTTTGATTTTGAGTGTGCTGAATTTCGTTTTAAGTAACGGGCTGAGCACCTGGGGAGTAAAATTCATCAGTAGCGGTTTAGGCGCAATCATAGGAGCTTTGGTTCCTTTATGGGTGGTAATAATTAGTTTTTTCAGAGGAGAACGTGTGGCTAAAGTGGCCATTTTAGGATTAATAATTGGGTTTTCGGGAATATGCGTCGTCTTCTACGATCATTTAAGTGATTTCTTTATCGCTGATTTCCGTTTTGGCATCTTCCTTTCAATTGTCGCAACACTAACCTGGGCTTTTGGGACCTTGTATACCAAGAAAAAAGCGGCAAGTTTTAATCCGTATTTTGGATTGGGATTGCAAATGTTTATTTCTAGTATTTTTCTATTTGCAGTTACAGGTGCCACAGGAACCTCGGTGAGTTTGTCTGAAATTCCAGCTATATCGTGGTGGGCCATTGGCTATTTGGTTTTGTTTGGTTCAGTATTTACCTTTATTGCTTTCATTTATGCCTTGCAA
>JACCDU011402231.1_pt1 | contig 28919 bp, 20 predicted proteins | sample 7446081 | NCBI WGS metagenome assembly JACCDU01 (sample SAMN15323447, study PRJNA562643) | freshwater metagenome | isolation source: river surface water | place: USA:Blue River Watershed | collected 2017-08-17
AATGCTGTCGCATGCGTTTTATAAAACCAACGTTCAAGGCCTCTGCTTCTGCAGCCATCAGCGGTGCAGCAACCTCAATGCCTGCCGCTTGTAACAATGCAAAGCCCTTGCCCGCTACTAAAGGGTTCGGATCTTCCATGGCGGCAACGACACGACTGACCCCGGCTTTAATCAAAGCCTCGGCACACGGCGGGGTTTTGCCCTGATGCGAGCAAGGCTCCAGCGTCACATACGCCGTTGCCCCCTGCGTGCTATGACCTCGTGTAGCGGCATCAAGCAGTGCCATCACTTCGGCATGGCCTTCACCGGCACGTTCATGCCAACCTTGGCCAATGATTTGATGCTCTTTAACCAGCACGCAACCCACCCGTGGATTAACACCCGTGGTGAACAGCCCCTGCGCCGCTAGTTGCAGCGCACGAGCCATCCACGCTGCATCAGCAGCAGTCGGTGTACTGAGGGGTAATGTTTCGGGCATATCGGTGAACCCGCGGTGCCGACGCTTCGGTCAGACGACCGGGGAGATCTCGCGAATCACTTCGGAGAATTCATCAATATCGGTGAAGTTCCGATAGACCGAGGCAAAGCGCACATAAGCCACCTTGTCGATCTTTTTCAATTCACGCATGACCAGCTCGCCGACCTGCTGCGAGGTGACTTCACGCTCACCCAGCGCCAGGAGTTTTTCTTCGATACGCGAGATAGCGGCGTCAATCGCTTCTGCCGTCACCGGCCGCTTACGCAGCGCCAGTTGCAGTGAAGCCGCCAGCTTATCGTGACTGAATTCGGTACGCGATCCGTTGCGCTTGACGATAAACGGAAACTGGATCTCGGCCTGCTCGTGTGTGGTGAAACGCTTCTCGCACTGACCGCAGCGCCGACGGCGGCGGACGATGTGCCCCTCTTCCGACTCGCGCGTTTCTACGACGGTGGTCCCGTCCGCGCTACAGAAAGGGCACTTCATCGCGCCGCGTCCTTATTCGGCTTAAGCTTACTTACCGTAAACCGGGAAGCGCTTGCACAGTGCCGATACCTGATCTCGCACCTTGGCCAGCACAGCGTCGTCATTCGGCGCATCCAGCACGTCGGCGATCAGGTGGGCGATCTGCTCGGCTTCAATCTCCGTGAAACCACGCGTGGTCATCGCCGGCGAACCGATACGAATGCCCGAGGTTACAAACGGCTTCTGCGGATCGTTCGGGATACCGTTCTTGTTGACGGTGATATGTGCACGACCCAGAACCGCTTCAGCTTCTTTACCGGCGATGTTCTTGTTGCGCAGCTCGAGCAGGAAAACGTGGCTCTCGGTACGACCCGACACCACTCGCAGACCACGCTCTTCACCCAGCACGCGCGCCATAACGCGGGCGTTGCTCAACACCTGCTCCTGATAATCCTTGAACCCTTGCGTGGCGGCTTCTTTGAAAGCAGTCGCCTTGGCGGCGATCACGTGCATCAGCGGACCACCCTGCAGGCCCGGGAAGATGGCCGAGTTGATGGCCTTCTCGTGCTCGGCCTTCATCAGAATCACACCACCGCGCGGACCGCGCAGCGTCTTGTGCGTCGTCGTGGTCACGACATCGGCATGCGGCACCGGGTTCGGATAGTAACCGGCAGCGATCAGACCAGCGTAGTGCGCCATATCAACCCACATGATGGCGCCCACTTCTTTGGCGATCTTGGCGAAGCGCTCGAAATCGATGCGCAGCGCATAGGCCGAGGCGCCGGCCACGATGATGCGCGGCTTGTGTTCACGCGCCAGTTTTTCGACCTGATCGTAATCAATCTCTTCTTTTTCGTTCAGGCCGTAGGACACGACATTGAACCACTTGCCTGACATATTCAGCGGCATACCGTGGGTGAGGTGACCCCCTTCGGCCAGACTCATACCCATGATGGTGTCACCCGGTTTGGCAAAGGCCATCAGCACGGCCTGGTTGGCCTGCGAACCCGAGTTCGGCTGCACGTTAGCGGCATCCGCGCCGAACAACGACTTCAGGCGATCAATGGCCAGCTGCTCGACTACATCAACGTGTTCGCAACCACCGTAGTAACGCTTGCCCGGGTAACCTTCAGCGTATTTGTTGGTCAGCTGCGAGCCCTGAGCCTGCATGACGGCGTAGGAGACATAGTTTTCCGAGGCAATCAGTTCGATGTGATCTTCCTGACGTCGGTCTTCAGCCTCAATGGCTTGCCAGAGTTCGGGATCAACTTGCTGCAAAGTATCGCGGGCGGAGAACATAAGAAACCTCGAAAATCATGAACGGGAGTTGCGCCACCACGTCGGCATGACATGGCACGGCATAGCGTCGGTTGGCACCCGGCAAGGAGCAGGGCAAGGCCGTGATTTTACAGGATTTCGTCCAGACTGGCGTCGGTCAGGTGCGCGGTTTCACCCCAGGCCACCATGGACCAGCGTAATTGCCCGTTTTCCAGCGTCAGATCCAGCCAGTTCAGCCCGGCATTGGGGATGGGCGCATCGCGCGGCCCGGTCAGCTCCCGCCCCATGGCACGACGATACATCACATCCAGCACGCCGCCATGAGTGACCAGGACCACAGATTGATCGGCATAGCGTTGCACCAGCTCGACCAGGCACGATTCGATACGGTAGACCATCGCCCGCAGGGATTCGGCCTCACCGGGCAAGGCATCCAGATCAGCCCGGCTGACCAGCGCCACATAGGCATCCGCCGCAAAAATCGCGGCTTCTGCCGGTGTCTTGCCTTCAAATTGCCCATAATGCCGCTCGCGCAAGGCCGGGGCGTCCTGCACCGCCAACCCCAGGGCTCTGGCCACGGCATCCGCCGTTTGCCGTGCCCGCAGCAGATCGCTGCTGATCACTGCCGAAAACGGGTTTTCCGCGTGCTTTTTCTGCAAATAGCGCCCTGCCGCTTCCGCCTGGCTCAACCCCAGCGCATTCAGCGGGATGTCCTGATGCCCCTGCAAGCGACGATCCGCATTCCAGGGTGTTTCCCCGTGACGGACAATGCAGCAGCGCATCAGGCCCCTGCCACCATCATGCGGTCAATCAGAATCGCACCGGACTGCTTGGCACTGCGCGCCAGGCGGTCTTCGGCAATAGCCACCACGCCCTTGAGCATGTCCTTCAGGTTCCCGGCAATGGTAATTTCCTCAACCGGATAGGCAATCTCGCCATTTTCGATCCAGAAACCGGCCGCTCCCCGCGAATAGTCACCATTCACGTAATTAACGCCCTGGCCCAGCAGTTCGGTCACCAGCAAACCACGACCCATGGTTTTCATGAGGGCAGACAGATCAGCATGGCCGGCACGGGTATCCCGCAGGAAGAGGTTGTGACTGCCACCACCATTGCCTGTGGGTGTCATCCCCAATTTACGGGCCGTATACACGGACAGGAAATAGCCATTCAACACCCCGGCACTGATCACATCCCGGTTAGCCGTCGGCAACCCATCACCGTCAAACGGTGCACTGGCCTGACCACCACGTAACAACGGGCGCTCTTCCAGCACCACAAAGCCCGGCAGGATCTGCTGACCCAGGGCCCCTTCGAGAAACGAACTCTTGCGATACAGCGCACCGCCCGAGGCAGCATGCACCAGATTACCGACAATCGTCGAGGCAATCGGTGCTTCGAAAATCACGGGTACTTCCCCGGTCGGGCACTGACGGGCCCCTAGGCGGGCCACCGCACGTTGCGCGGCCTTTAAACCAATCTCGGCAACCTCCGGCAATTGCGCGATATCTCTGACAGATTCATACCAGTCATCACGCTGCATCCCCTGATCATCCGCGGCAATAAGGGCACATCCCACGCTATGGCGGCTGGTCGGATAGCCCCCCAGGAAACCGAGACTGTTGGCCATCAGGAAGTGTCCCTGATGCGCCGAGACCGAAGCCCCTTCGGAATTCTGAATCGCTGACGAATAGGCCAACCCGGCCGCTTCGCAGGCACGCGCCATGGCGACGGCGGTTTCTACGGACGGTAACCATGGGTGAAACAGATCCAGATCCGGCATCGGCCCGGTCATCAGCTGATCGGCCGACGGCAAGCCGGCACACGGATCTTCCGCCGTAAAGCGGGCAATATCCAGAGCCGCCCCAACGGTTGCCTTCAGCGCTTCGGCTGAAAAATCACTGGTTGAGGCATATCCCTTGCGCTGGCCGAAATACACCGTCACCCCGATCTGCTTATCCCGATGGTGCTCGATCGTCTCGACTTCGCCCTGGCGGACATTAACGCTCTGGCCGAAGCCCTCTGAAATCTCGACTTCGGATGCCGAAGCCCCACCCGTGCGAGCAAAACTCAGCACATCGGCGGCGATTCGCTCCAACGCCTCACGGCTATGGGCAAACAGGGGTTCCTGGCTGGCGGGGGTGTTCGTGGTCATTCAAATATTCATCCGTTGGATTGGTGCTCGGTTGGTATGATAGCGGCAAACCAACCGCACGTAATGTTTACCCGGGTCACGAGTCATCATGCCTTTTCACGCCAGCAAGCCGCCCAGCCACTTTCATACCCGCCAGGGTCAGGTCGTCGTTAATGCCGAGCCACCACCCCTGACGGAATCCCGCCGGCGCAGCAAAACCAAAGCCAAGGAAGAAGTTGATGCGCTGCAGGCGCTCGGTAATCGCCTGGTCGGCGTCGGCAATGACCGACTGAAAAAGCTGGACATTCCGGAATCGCTGCGTGATGCCGTCATGGAAGCCAAACGCATCACCTCGCACGGCGCTCTGCGCCGGCAGATGCAGTACATCGGCAAACTGATGCGGGATGTGGAAACAGCACCCATTCAGGAAATGCTCGATGAAATCGATGGCATTTCGAACAAGGCCAATGCCCGCTTTCACGCGTTGGAAAAACTGCGCGACAAGGTACTAGCGGATGAAGCCCTCATCACAACCTTGAAGAACGACTACCCGGACATGGACGTTTCTGCGCTGCGGACGTTACGCCGCAACGCCCTCAAGGAACAGGCCGCCCAGAAGCCGCCCAAGTCCTACCGGGCAATCTTCCAGTTTCTCAAAGCACTGGACGAACCGGGCACAGATCAAGACCTGACAAACCCGGGCATGCCCCCTGACGAAGACACCGAGGTTTAAAAGCGGGGGCCCGGCCGAGAAAGTCCCTTGGCCGCAATCGACTGTAGAAACGCCAGCGTTAGTGCAGCACCAAAACCAGTCGTGTCCGTGCCCACGGCACCCAACCCGCCCTTGCAGGACGCCGCCGATAGATCCAGGTGCAGCCAGGGCGCATCGCCCACAAATAGCTGGAGGAAACGTGCAGCCAGAATGTGGTCTGCCTCTCCATCCAGCGTGCACTGTTTCACATCGGCCACCTGGCTCTCCAGCGCACTATCGTAGTCATCCGGCATCGTAAACGGCATCAGACGTTCACCCGCTGTCGCCGCTGCGGCATCGAGGCGGCCGGCCAACCAGGGCTCGGACGCAAAAAACCCGCTCATGCGGTTACCCAGCGCCATGGTCATGCTGCCTGTCAGCGTGGCGAAATCCATCACCACATCCGGCTTACCCGCTGCCGCCAGCGTCAGGGTATCGGCCAGCACCATGCGGCCTTCGGCATCGGTATGGACGATCTCAATGGTTCGACCATTCAGCGCCGTCACCACATCCCCCTGACAATAGGCCCCGGGAGCGATGTCGTTACGCGACAAGGCCAACCAGGCATCAATACGCACGGGCAGCTTGAGTTGGGCAGCGGCTCGAATCACCGATAGCGCTACCGCGGCACCCGCCATATCCTCATGCATGCCTGCCATGTAACGCGCCGGTTTCAGATTGTGCCCCCCGGTATCAAAGCAGATGCCCTTACCAACGAGCGCGACCGAAGGCAACGGCAACAGCGTTGATTTGTCCTTCGGGTTCAGCTTGGTCGTTTTTGGCCGAGGCGTATAACTCAGATGCACAATCGCGGCATCGTGCGCCGGGCTGCCCTGAGCGACGGCCAGAAAAGCGCCTGCCTGCATTTTCTGTAGGCGCGCCACGTCGTATATCTCACTACGGATTCCCAGCCCCTTGATTTGTGCCGGCACCAGCTCACGGAACGAGCCCGGCGTCAGCTGATTGGGTGGCAAAACGCACAAGGCACGCGTCAGAATATTGGCCTCGGCCCGCACCAGCGCTGCCGCCAATTGCTGCTTCAGAAAATCCTGATCCCGAGTGCCAGCCCACAGGCGAATCTCTGCCGGCTTGCCGGTTTTTGATGCGGTCGCCGTTTTGGCGGGTTTTTCCGATGCCACCGTTTTAGGCAGGGCAATACGGTTCACCGTTGCCACATAGGCGGCCTCCGGCAGCACACTGGCCACAAAACCGGCCGAACCATGGAACACGATATCCAGCTGCGCCGGCTGCTCTGCCAACAACCCGGACAGCGCCTGCCGCAATTGCTGCTGGGTCAGGAATACGGGGGCATCCGGATCCACGGCCAGCCAGCGCACCAGACCGCCACCGGGCAACATGGCTTCAGGCACCAGCGGCTCGGTCGGCATTTTGCCGTTGACTGCCGGCGTGCGCAGCAGGCTCGTGGCTTTTTTCTTCTGACGGTCCAGCACCTGTTTCAACAACGTGCCGCCTGGCAAGCCTGCAGGCAATACGCCGCCGGCCAGCAATGAGGCCGGGAAAAGCACCAGCGCATGGGATAAGCCTTTGAAAGCACTTTCCTTCAGCTTGCCATCGGCCAGGCTGACTTTGGGTAACACCGGCTGCCAATTAGGCGGTAGCCTCCGGTTCAACGGGCGTTTACGGCCAGGCGCTGCTTTAAGCGCTGAGCGTGCTATTGGGGGGCGAGGAATGCGGGTAGCCATAAGAAAGCGCTCTTCAAGGATACAGAGATGTAAAATAAGAAGATTATAGAGTTCGAACTCTCAAAAACACGGATTCCCGCATGCAGACCTACCTGAACCTGATGCAACACGTGCTTGATCACGGCCACGTCAAAACCGACCGTACCGGTACCGGTACCCGTTCCGTTTTCGGCTGGCAGATGCGTTTTGATCTGGAGCAGGGCTTTCCGGTACTCACCACCAAGAAGCTGCATCTGCGCTCAATCATTCATGAACTGCTGTGGTTCCTGCAAGGCAGCACCAACATCGCCTACCTCAAGGCACACGGCGTCTCGATCTGGGACGATTGGGCCGACGACAACGGCGAACTGGGCCCCGTCTACGGCAAACAGTGGCGACGCTGGGAAACGGCCGTCCCCGGCCAAGAAGGTGAACCGCCGACCATTCGTACCATCGACCAGATCAGCCAACTGGTTGACGGCCTGAAAAACAACCCGGATTCGCGCCGCCATCTCGTCTGCGCCTGGAACCCGGGCGAAGTGGATCGCATGGCCCTGCCGCCCTGCCACGCGCTGTTCCAGTTTTATGTCGCACCCCCCGCCGCGGGGGATGCCGATCAACGGCCACGACTCTCGTGCCAGCTGTATCAGCGCAGTGCCGACATTTTCCTTGGCGTGCCGTTCAACATTGCCTCCTACGCATTGCTGACACTGATGATTGCTCAGGTCTGCAACTATCGCCCCGGTGAGTTCATTCATACGCTCGGCGACGCCCACCTCTACAGCAACCACCTGGAGCAGGCCAAACTGCAACTCAGCCGTGAACCTCGCCCGTTGCCAGTGATGCGCATCAACCCCGAGGTCAAGGACCTGTTTGCCTTCCGCTTCGAAGACTTTACGCTTGAAGGCTACGATCCTCACCCACACATTCCGGCCCCGGTCGCCGTCTAAATCGTCATGACCCGCGACATCACTCAGACACCGGCTTGGTCGCGTCTCAACGCGGCCCATCAGCGCCTGGCAGGCACCCACTTACGCACCCTATTTGCCGATGACGCCGACCGCTTCCAACATTTCTCGCGCCAGGCCGATGGTCTGCTGTTGGACTTTTCCAAGCAACGCCTGGATCAGGATGCGCTGAACCATCTCGTTGCGCTGGCGGAAGCCGCCGATGTGGCCGGCTGGCGCGAACGTCTGTTCGCCGGTGAGAAGATCAACGTCAGCGAAGAACGTGCCGTACTGCATCCGGCATTGCGCCACCTGGATGACACCCCCTTCCCGTCCACTGATAACGACGTCATGACGGACGTCCGCCAGGTGCGACAACAGATGGCCGACATCGTTGAGCGCCTACGCAGCGGCAGTTGGAAAGGTTATAGCGGCGAAACGATCCGTCATGTCGTCAACATCGGTATCGGCGGCTCGGATCTGGGCCCCAAAATGGCAACACGGGCGTTGTCTGCCTTCGCGCACCCCGGCCTGCATGTGCATTACGTCTCCAACCTCGACGGTGCCCATCTGGCACCGCTGCTGGAAACACTGGATCCACGCACCACACTGTTCATCATCGCCAGCAAGACCTTCACGACGCAAGAAACGATGATCAACGCGGCCAGCGCCCGCAACTGGCTGCTGGCACACACGGGCTCCGAAGCAGCACTGGCCAAACATTTTGTCGCCGTCTCGGCACACCCGGAACGCGCTGCGGAATTCGGCATTCCGCCGGCGCAAGTATTACCGATGTGGGACTGGGTCGGTGGGCGTTATTCACTGTGGTCTGCTGTGGGTCTACCACTGGCCGTCAGCATCGGCATGAGCGGGTTCGAGCGTCTGCTGGCCGGCGCCCAGGCCATGGATCGCCACTTCCGCGCAACACCGCTGCAAGACAACCTACCGGTCCTGCTGGCGCTACTCGGCATCTGGAACACCAATTTCCTCGGCGCTCATACCTCCGCCATCGTGCCGTACAACGAATCCTTGCGCCATCTGCCGGGCTATCTGCAACAACTGGAGATGGAATCCAACGGCAAAACGGTCAACCGTGACGGCCAACCCCTGACCTGCCCGGCCAACCCCATTGTCTGGGGTGAAATCGGTGCCAATGGTCAGCACGCTTTCTTCCAGCTGCTGCACCAGGGCGGCTGGCTGGTGCCCTGTGACTTTATCGCCACAGCGCTCAGCGATTACCCGCTACCCGGCCACCAGGCCCCGCTGCTCGCCAACTGCTTCGCGCAGAGTGCAGCCCTGGCTTTCGGCAAAACCGAAGCCGAAGCCCGCAGCGAACTGGACGCTGCCGGACTCTCGGCTGCACAACGGGACGCTCTGCTGCCGCACAAGGTATTTGCCGGCAATCAGCCGTCCACCACTTTACTGCTGCCCCGACTGGACCCCTACCATTTAGGCCTGCTGCTGGCACTCTATGAGCACAAGGTCTTCGTCCAGGGCGTGATCTGGGGCATCAACTCCTTTGACCAGTGGGGCGTGGAGCTGGGAAAACAACTGGCCTCGCGCGTGCTCCCCGTACTCAATGGCGACGCCACAAAAGCGTCGCTGGATGCCTCAACCCGTGGCCTGATCGACTGGACGCAAACAACGCATGGCTGACACCCGCTACCCGAACCTGGCAATCATTGTGGCCGTCGCGCGTAACGGCATCATTGGTGCCACGAATGACGCGGGCATCGGCACGCTGCCCTGGCACCTGCCGGAAGATCTGAAGCACTTCAAGGACACGACCAGCGGCCACCCCATCATCATGGGCCGTAAAACCTGGGAGTCTTTAGGTCGCCCGCTGCCCAATCGCCGCAACATGGTCATCACGCGACAGGCCGGCTATGAGGCTACGGGCGCTGAAGTCTTCGGTAGTCTGCCCGCCGCCCTCGAAGCCGTTGGCGATGCCGCGGCCTTTGTCATCGGCGGTGCCGAGCTCTATCGCCAGGCATTACCGTTGGCGTCGACCCTGATCATCACGGAAGTCGGCATGGATGCCGAGGGCGATACGTCGTTCCCCGCCATGGACACCCACTGGACTGAAGAAACCCGCACCGAGCACGTCAGTGCGTCGTCGCTTCCGTATGCGTTGGTGCGTTACCGTCGGTCTTGTTGAGCACGCCTTCCCATTTGGCAATCACGGCGGTCGCGACACCATTACCCAGCACATTGGTGGCTGAGCGAGCCATATCGAGGAAGTGATCCACGCCCAGAATGAGCAGCACGCCGGCTTCCGGAATATTGAAGTGGGCCAGCGTTGCGGCAATCACAACCAAAGACGCCCGCGGCACACCCGCAATGCCCTTGGAGGTCACCATCAGCATTAACAGCATCAGAAACTGCTGTCCCAGACTCATTTCAATGCCATAGACCTGAGCAATGAACAACGTAGCAAAGGTACAGTAGATCATCGAGCCATCGAGGTTAAACGAATAACCCACCGGCAACACAAACGACGCAATACGGTTCGGTGCTCCGAAGCGTTCCACCTGTTCCAGCGTCTTCGGATAAGCGGCCTCGGAACTCGCCGTCGTAAACGCCAGCACCAGGGGCTGCCGCAACATGCCCACCAGGGTTAACACCGGCTTACCGAGCACCAGAAAACCCGCCAGCACAATCACCACCCACAGCGCTGCAATGGCGGCATAGAACGACAGCATGAACTGCGCGTAGGTCATCAGGATGCCCAGGCCGCTTTTGGCAATGACCGCTGATACCGCGGCAAATACGGCGACGGGTGCAAAGTTCATCACCATGGTCGTAATGCGCAGCATCAGATGCGACAGCATATCCAGATTACGGAAAAACTCTTCCGCCCGCGGCCCCAGATGCGCACCCGCTAATCCGAAGAACACAGCAAATACCACGATCTGCAGAATTTCGTTTTTGGCCATGGCATCCATGATGCTCACCGGAAACACATGATGCAGAAAGTTTGCCAGCGGGTTGCCCGGTGCCGTCAGCCCGGTGGCCGCTGACGTGGCCGGCACCTCCAGATGCACACCCGCTCCCGGTTGCAGCAACTGCACCATCAGCAGTCCGAGCAGCAAGGACAGGAAAGACATCATCAGGAACCAGCCGAACGTCTTGGCACCGACCCGACCAATGGTCTTGCTATCACCCATGCTGGCAATCCCTACCGCCAGGGTTGCAAAGACCAGGGGCGCAATGATCATCTTGATCATGCGCAGGAATATATCCGTCAGCAACGAAATGTTTTCCGCATACGCCTGGGGGAAAGCACTACCGGCTCCCAGATGATGCACCGCTGCGCCGGAGGCCACACCAAGCAGCAGTGCGCCGAGGATGAACTGGGTCAGACGACTCTTGGCCGGTTGCTGGTTATCCGCGTTGGCACCCATACAGCACTCCTGACTGCGCAACGTTAACGGACGCAATCGACGTAATACGCCGTCTTGCCATCTTTTTCACCCTTCACAAGGCCATGGACATCCGTTTCAAAGCCTGGGAAGCGTTCATTGAACTCCCGCGCGAATTGCAGATAGTTCACGATTGTTTTGTTGAAGCGCTCGCCTGGAATGAGCAACGGAATTCCCGGCGGGTAAGGCGTTACCAGCATCGCCGTGATACGACCTTCCAGATCATCAATCGCCACGCGTTCAATTTCTCGGTGAGCCATCTTGGCAAACGCATCGGCCGGGCGCATGGCCGGCACCATGTCCGACAGATACATCTCGGTCGTCAGACGCGCCACATTGGTCTTCTTGTAAACGTCATGGATCTGCTGACACAGATCACGCAGACCGACGCGCTCATAGCGCGGATGCTTCTGACAGAACTCCGGCAGCACCTTCCACAGCGGCTGGTTCTTGTCGTAGTCATCCTTGAACTGCTGAAGTTCCGTCACCATCGTGTTCCAGCGGCCCTTGGTAATACCGATCGTGAACATGATGAAGAAGGAATAGAGGCCACATTTCTCGACAATCACACCATGCTCGGCCAGATACTTGGTCACAATAGCCGCCGGAATACCGATGTCTTCCGAGAACGAACCATCGACATCCAGCCCCGGCGTAATGATCGTTGCCTTAATCGGATCCAACATATTGAAGCCATCGGCCAATTGGCCGAACCCGTGCCAGCGCTCGCCCGGCTTGAGCATCCAGCTTTCACGCTCTTCAATGCCTTCTTCCGACAAGTCGTCCGGCCCCCAGACCTTGAACCACCAGTCAGCACCCCACTCTTCATCGACCTTGCGCATCGCACGGCGGAAATCGAGCGCTTCGGCAATCGATTCTTCGACCAGCGCCGGGCCACCCGGTTCTTCCATCATGGCAGCCGCCACATCACAGGAGGCGATAATCGCGTACTGCGGTGACGTCGAGGTGTGCATCAGATAGGCCTCGTTAAAGACATCGCGATCCAGCTTACGATCATCCGAATCCTGCACCAGAATCTGCGAGGCCTGGCTCAGACCCGCCAGTAGTTTGTGCGTCGACTGAGTCGAGAAGACCATCGATTCCTTGCAGCGCGGACGATCAGCGCCGATGGCGTGGTAATCCCCATAGAAATCGTGGAAGGCGGCGTGCGGTAGCCAGGCTTCGTCAAAGTGCAGCGTATCAATCTTGCCGTCGAGCATCTCCTTGATTTCTTCAACGTTATAGAGGATGCCATCGTAGGTCGACTGCGTAATCGTCAGCACGCGCGGTTTAGCGTTCTTGTCGGCGATGAACGGATTCGCGGCAATCTTCTTCTGGATGCTTTCCCAGGAAAACTCCGTTTTCGGAATCGGACCGATGATGCCGAAGTTATTACGCGTCGGCATCAGGAACACCGGAATCGCGCCCGTCATAATGATCGAGTGCAGAATGGACTTATGGCAGTTACGATCAACCACCACGATGTCACCCGGCGCCACGGTGGAATGCCAGACAATCTTGTTCGATGTCGATGTGCCATTCGTCACAAAGTACAGATGGTCGCAATTGAAGATACGCGCAGCATTGCGCTCCGAAGCCGCGACCGGTCCGGTGTGATCGAGCAACTGCCCGAGTTCTTCCACCGCATTACAAACGTCGGCACGCAGCATGTTTTCACCAAAGAACTGGTGGAACATCTGACCCACAGGGCTCTTCAGAAAAGCGACACCGCCCGAGTGACCCGGACAGTGCCAGGAGTACGAACCATCAGCCGCGTAATGCGTCAGCGCACGAAAAAACGGTGGTGGTAGCGAGTCCAGATAGGCTTTGGATTCGCGCACCACATTACGGGCAATGAACTCCGGCGTGTCTTCGTACATATGAATGAAGCCATGTAACTCACGCAGGATGTCGTTAGGAATATGGCGCGACGTGCGGGTTTCGCCGTGCAGGAAAATCGGAATATCCGCATTCTTGTAGCGGATTTCCTGAACGAACGCGCGCAGTTCGGCGATCGTCTGCTCTTCATCGTTCAACAGTTCTTCGTCATCGACCGACAGAATAAACGCCGAGGCTCGGCTCTGCTGCTGGGCAAAGGAGGTCAGGTCCCCATAGCTGGTGACGCCCAGAACTTCCATACCTTCTTTTTCGATGGCTTCCGCCAGGGCACGAATTCCCAGGCCGGATGCGTTTTCGGAACGGAAGTCTTCATCGATGATGATGATCGGAAAATGGAACTTCATAGCAATGGCTCCTCAGCCAGAAAGGAAACACCGCGTGCAGGCCAGAGCCAGAACACGCGGCGCGAATACTGCCGACTCGATGAGTCTAAAGTTTTAAATTTTCGGGAGTGTGACACCGACCTGACCCTGGTATTTACCACCACGGTCCTTGTAGGAGGTTTCGCACACTTCATCGGATTCGAAGAACAGCACCTGGGCACAACCCTCGCCCGCATAGATCTTGGCTGGCAACGGTGTGGTGTTCGAGAACTCCAGCGTGACATAGCCTTCCCACTCTGGTTCGAACGGCGTCACGTTGACGATGATGCCGCAACGGGCGTAGGTGCTTTTACCCAGGCACACGGTCAGCACGCTACGCGGAATACGGAAGTACTCGACCGTACGGGCCAGCGCAAAGGAATTCGGCGGAATGATGCAGACATCGGATTCGACTTCGACAAAGGACTTGGGGTCAAATGCCTTCGGATCCACCACGGTGCTGTTGATGTTGGTGAACACCTTGAACTCACGAGCGCAGCGGATGTCGTAACCGTAGCTCGACGTACCGTACGAAACGATCTTCTGACCATTCACTTCACGAACGAGGTCCGGCGAGAACGGCTCGATCATGCCGTGTTGCTCGGCCATACGGCGAATCCACTTGTCAGACTTGATGCTCATACCGGCTCCAGGTGCCCCAGCGGGGTCTCGAAATCAACAAAATTGGCGGAAATTGTACCCTGTGTCAGGGCTCCCCGAGCAAAACCAGGGCAACATGCTCAAAAACAGCCGGCCAATAGCTTACTCAATCACAATTTTCGGGAATTTATGGCTGGTATCGCGGGCTTTTGCCGCCACAGCACCGGCCACTTTCAGGGCAATTGCCAGATATTCACGGCTAATTGGCGACTCGGGATCGGTCGCTACAATCGGCTTGCCCGCATCCAGTCCAGCGCGAATGCGCAGATCCAGCGGCAACTTACCCAGCAGCGGCACGTGATAATCGACACCCAGCGCCTCACCACCGCCTTCACCGAAAATCGGTTCGGCATGGCCGCAGTTGCTACAGATATGCATGGACATGTTTTCCACAATACCCAGAATCGGCACGCCCACCTTTTCAAACATGCGGATGCCCTTGCGCGCATCCAGTAACGCAATATCCTGCGGCGTCGTGACAATCACAGAACCCGTCACCGGCACCTTCTGGGCCAGCGTGAGCTGAATATCGCCCGTACCCGGCGGCATATCCACCACCAGATAATCCAGTTCGCCCCATAAGGTATCGCGCAGCAACTGCTCCAGCGCCGATGTCACCATCGGACCACGCCAGACCATCGGTGACTCGGCATCGACCAGAAACCCGATCGACATCAATGCAATACCGTGTGCCCGCAGGGCTTCAATATGCTTACCGTCCGGCGAATGCGGCTGCTCCCCACCAATACCCAACATCTGGGGAATGGATGGGCCATAAATGTCTGCATCCAGCAAACCGACTTGTGCACCATGGCGCGAGAGCGCCAGCGCCAGATTCACCGCAGTACTACTTTTACCCACCCCACCCTTGCCCGAAGCCACGGCGATGAGATTCTTCACGCCTTTGAGCAGCGGCAAATTGCGCTGGACCACATGTGATTCAATCTGGCCACGCACGTCAATCTGCACCGGTTGAGCACCCAACACCGCCAATGCAGCGCGCACCTGCGCTTCAATCGTCTGCGCTGCCAACGCCACCGGATAGCCGACCGTCACGCGTATCTGCAAAACGCCATCGGCCAGCGACAGGGCACCGGCAAGCTGATTGGCAGTCCAGTAAGGTTGCGCCGTGGCCGGATCCATCAGGCCGGTCAGAATGTCGCCGGCCCGGGCCAGCAATGCGTGTTGTTCGGAAGGGCTCATGGAGGGGCTCCGCGGAGAAAAAAGGGGCTCGTCGACTGACGCCTACGTTGGGCAACAGCCTGTTTTCATGATTTTACGCCTGATCGTCTGCCAAATTACCTAAAAAGCCCTGCCAACAGCGCCTGATCGGCTAAAATTGCGCCCATGAAACGTACGCTACTCGTCACTTCCGCTCTGCCCTACGCCAACGGCGCCATCCATCTCGGCCATCTGGTTGAATACATCCAGACCGATATGTGGGTCCGCTTCCAGAAACTCATCGGCAATAACGCGACGTATGTCTGTGCCGACGACACGCACGGTACGCCCATCATGCTGCGTGCCGAAAAGGAAGGCATCACACCCGAGGCGCTCATCGCCCGCGTGCATCAGGAGCACCTGCGCGACTTTACGGGTTTCAATATCCATTTTGATCTGTATCACTCGACGCATAGCGATGAAAACCGCGAGTGCGCCGAAACCATCTACCGCAATCTGCGCGATGCCGGCCTCATTGAGGTCCGCGAAATCGAACAGGATTACGATGAAGAAAAGGGCATGTTCCTGCCTGATCGCTTTATCAAAGGCGAGTGCCCCAAGTGTGGCGCAGCCGATCAGTACGGTGACAACTGCGAATCCTGCGGCGCAGCCTACACACCGTCTGAACTGAAAAACCCGCGCTCCGCCGTGTCGGGCAGCGTTCCGGTGCTCCGCCCCTCGCAGCATTACTTCTTCAAATTATCGGATCCCCGTTGCCAGCAGTTCCTGCGCGACTTCACCCGCAGCGCGCCAGATGGCATCCCCGTGCTACAGCACGAAGCCGCCAATAAGATGCAGGAATGGCTCGGCGCTCCCGGTGAAAACAAACTCAGTGACTGGGACATCTCGCGCGATGCGCCGTACTTCGGCTTCGCTATTCCCGATGCCCCAGGCAAGTATTTCTACGTCTGGCTCGATGCCCCGATTGGTTACATGGGTGCTTTCAAGGCCCTGGCCAAAAAAGAAGGCCTGGACTTCGACGCCTACTGGAAGCCAGATGCCAAGACCGAACTGATTCACTTTATCGGCAAGGACATCCTGTATTTCCACGCGCTGTTCTGGCCGGCCATGCTGCATGAAGGCGGTTTCCGCGTGCCCACCCGCATCTGTGCCCACGGCTTCCTGACGGTAGACGGTGCCAAGATGTCGAAATCACGCGGCACCTTCATTACGGCCGAAAGCTATCTGCAACAGAAGCTGAACCCGGAATGGCTGCGCTACTACTTCGCCAGCAAACTCAACGGCACGATGGAAGACATTGACCTCAGCCTCGACGACTTCATCGCCAAGGTGAACAGCGACCTGGTCGGCAAGTACGTCAACATCGCCAGCCGCTGCGCCGGTTTTATCAAGAAGCAGTTCGAAGGCGTGCTCGGCGACACCGATCATGCTGTCTTTGATCGCATCATCACCGATGCAGCGCTGACCGAAGTTGCTGCTGCCATGGAAGCGCGGGACAGCGCCCGTGCCATGCGCCAGATCATGCACCTGGCCGACGAAGCCAACCTGTACGTCAACGATGAGCAACCCTGGTTGCTGGCCAAGGATCCGGAGCAGCGCGCCCGCTTGCACACCGTGGCCACGACTGCGCTCAACCTCTTCCGCAGCCTGTCTGTCCTGCTCAAGCCGGTACTGCCATCAGTGGCCGCACAGATCGAAGCCTTCTATAACGGCGCGCCACTCACGTGGGCCGACGCCCGCCAGCCACTGCCGGCCGGCCATCGCATTAACGATTACACACACCTCATGAACCGGATCGAGCGCCCCATGGTCGACGCACTGATTGCTGCCAATGCGCAATCCTTGCAGGCAACCGATGCACCTCCAGCCGGCAAGAACGACAAAAAAACTGACAAAAAAATGGAAATGAAAACCGACGCAACGCCCGCAGCAGATAATGCACACATCAGCATCGACGACTTTACCAAGGTGGATCTGCGTATCGCCAAAATCGTGAATGCCGAACACGTGGAGGGCGCCGACAAACTCATTCGCCTGCAACTAGATATTGGCGAAGCCCAACCGCGCCAGGTCTTTGCCGGCATTAAGTCGGCCTACGATCCGGCCCTGCTGATCGGCCGCCTGACCGTGATGGTGGCCAATCTGGCACCACGCAAAATGAAGTTCGGGATGTCCGAAGGCATGGTCCTCGCTGCCTCCGACACCGATGGCACCACCCCCGGTCTATACATCCTGAGCCCCGATTCCGGCGCTCAGGCTGGCATGCGCGTCAAATAACCGGTTACACTATAGGGAATTCAACAGGCTCCCTCCAAAAATAAAAACCCGGGAGTAGTCAACACTGCACCTGGGGAGGGTGTCATGAGTGAGGCAGAGATCAATCGATCCTTTCCGCCGGCGTCGTCTATGTCCGGCAAATCCAGCGGCAAATTATCGCTGGCGCGTTTTCGCCCGAAGCTGCTCGACTGCCTGAAGGACTATACGCCGGAACTGCTGGCCAAAGACATGGCCGCCGGCGTTACTGTCGGTGTTCTGGCGCTTCCCCTGGCCATCGCCTTTGCCATTGCCTCCGGCTGTTCGCCAACGGCCGGCATCTGGACGGCCATTGTTGCCGGCTTCATCATCTCGCTACTCGGCGGTTCCCGCGTACAGATCGGTGGCCCGACCGGCGCCTTTATTCCCATTGTCTTCGGCATTGTCAGCATCTACGGCTTCCAGAATCTCATGGTTGCCACCATGATCGCCGGTGTCCTGCTCTTTGTGATGGGCCTCACCAAAATGGGCGTGCTGATCCGCTTTATCCCGATCAGCGTCGTCATTGGCTTCACCAACGGCATTGCCGTGGTCATCTTCATGAGCCAGATCAAGGACTTTTTCGGTCTGCAGATTCCCAGCATGCCGGCCGAGTTCTTCGAGCGCATGGAAACACTCTGGCATTTTGCCGGCACCATGCAAATGCCCACCGTCACCATGTCGGCAATCTCCCTGGTCGCACTCATCCTCTGGAACAAACAGGCCAGCCGCTGGATTCCGGCCCTCGGCAAAATCCCGGGCCCGCTCGCCCTGCTGCTGGTGGCCACCGGCCTGCAAGCAGCATTTTCCTTTCCCGTTGAAACCATTGGCTCCAAATTCGGTGGTATCCCGCGCGACATTCCGCCCCTGGCACTGCCGACGTTTTCACTCTCGACGCTGAACCAGCTGATTCAACCGGCGATTGCCATTGCGCTGCTCGGTGCCATTGAATCGCTCCTCTCGGCCCGCGTCGCCGATGCCGCCATTGACGACCGCCACGACCCGAATCAGGAACTCATGGCACAGGGTCTGGCCAACATCGTTGCCCCGCTGTTTGGTGGCTTTGCCGCCACCGGCGCCATTGCCCGCACCTCCACCAACGTACGCGCCGGCGGCCGCTCGCCTTTCTCGGGGATTTTTCATGCGCTCACGCTGCTGCTGGTGGTCGTCATTGCCGCACCCGCCGCCATTTACGTGCCGCTGCCGGCACTCTCGGCCATCCTGATGCTGGTGTCCTGGAATATGGGCGAATGGCATGCCTTCAAGGAACTGCGTCGCTATACGATTCCGTACCGCGCCATCCTGCTCTCGACGTTCATCGTGACGGTCGTATTTGATCTGACACTTGCCGTCGAGCTCGGCATGATTCTCGCCTGCATGTTCTACCTGTACCGCATGTCGGAACTAACTCAGGTCGAACGCATTCCGCTGGAAGACTATTACGGCTCGGGCGCACTTGGCGGCGATTCCGGCCCGCAACAGATTACTGCCTACCGGGTTTATGGCTCACTGTTCTTTGCAGCCATCAGCAAACTCGAAACCCTGCTCGACGAACAGGATGCACCACCGCGCGTGTTGCTGCTCGACATGACTAAAACCATCTCTCTGGATACAACGGGTCTGGACCTGCTCCAGACCTTGCACCGATCCCTGGAGAAACGTGGCGCACAATTGATTCTGTGTGGGCTGAACGCACAACCGGCATCGCTGATCGAACGCTCCGGCTTCTCCGAGGCCTTAGGCCCACGGGGCATCAGCCACAGCCTGACGGACGCGCTGCTGCGCGCCCAACTGATAATCCAGTCGGACCCGATCATTTCCGAGCAGGCTGCGTAAGCTATCGATCAGATCGGTATCGGGGCGCACACGCAACCCGTTACCGATTTCCAGCACGGCCTCCGCCTTGCCATTGCTATAGAGGAGCGTCACCGGGCAGCCACGTCCGCCGGACACCGCACCACCCGCGGCGGCTTCCGCCAACTGGGCAAACGGTTGCAGCAAGTCGTAAAGACGACGCACACCGCCCAATGCACGCAGATCTACCCCGCGCAGATTCAGTTCCAGGCCCTGCGCCCATTGTGCCCTTGCCTCATTGAAGGTCAGCAAACGATCCACCCCCAGTTTGAGCGCATCGCGGAACTCATCGCGGCTGACCTTGCCTTCCACCAGCAACAGTTCATCCATCCGCAGCTTATGGCGCTGCGCGTCGAACAGCTCGCTGAACACGGCCGCTTCAATACGCCCCTCGCCATCATCCAGCGTGACAAAGGCCATCTTGCCACGCCGGGTCATCTGTGTACGCACATCGGTCACAATACCGGCCACCAGCGTGGCATCCCGACCGGCTTCCAGACGTCCGATCGGTGTCGAACACATGGGGCGCACTTCGGCGCGCACGATGTCAAACGGATGGCTGGAGAAAAAGAAGCCCAGCGCCGTTTTTTCTTCGATGAGGCGCTGACGATCTGTCCATCGCGGGTAACTCGCATCGCCCCCCGGGCTTGCCGACGCACGCACCGGGGCGGCGAAATCATCCAACCCGAACAGGCTGTTCTGATGGGCATTCGCTGCCGCCTGATCGGCGGTTTCCACCGCCAGAGACACCTGCGACAACACGCGTGAGCGCTCCGGATCCAGCGCATCAAAGGCCCCGGCTCGCACCAGCGCTTCCATCGCGCGACGGTTAACGACCTTGCGATCAACCCGATGGCAGAAATCAAAAATATCCTTGAACGGCCCACCCGTCTGACGGGCGGCCACAATCGCATTCACGGCGTTCTCGCCCGTGCCCTTGACGGCACCCAGACCATAACGAATGGTCTTCGCATCCACCGGCGCAAAACGGAACTCGGAAGCATTCACATCCGGCCCCAGAATCGTCAGACCATTCGCCTTGGCATCGTCGTGGAAAATCTTCACCGTATCGGTGTTGTCCATATCCGATGACAATGTCGCTGCCATAAACGCAGCCGCATGATGCGCCTTCAGCCAGGCCGTGTGATACGTCACCACCGCATAGGCGGCCGTGTGGGATTTGTTAAAGCCGTACTCGGCAAACTTCTCCATCAGATCGAAAAGCTGCATGGCCAGCTTTTCGTCGATGCCATCTTTTTTAGCACCTTCACTGAAGATGCCACGGTGCTCGGCCATCTCCTCGGGTTTCTTCTTACCCATCGCCCGGCGCAGCATATCTGCCGCACCCAGCGTATACCCGCCAATCAGCTGCGAGATCTGCATCACCTGTTCCTGATACACGATCACACCATAGGTCGGTGTCAGGCAGCCTTTGAGCGACTCATGGAAATAGTCGATCTTCTGCAAACCCTTCTTACGCAGAATAAAGTCGTCCACCATCCCCGAACCCAGCGGGCCCGGCCGATAGAGTGCGAGCACAGCGATGATGTCTTCAAAGCGGTCGGGGGCCAGCTTCTTGAGCAGCTTCTTCATGCCCTCCGATTCCACCTGGAAGATCGCCGTCGTATTGGCATCTTTCAGGATCTGGTAAGCCGCCGGGTCATCAAAAGCCAGAGCATTCAGATCCGGCCGCTCACCAGTCAGACGCTGCACGTAATCCAGCGCCAGCTCGATAATCGTCAGGTTACGCAGCCCCAGGAAGTCAAACTTCACCAGGCCGACTTTTTCCACGTCGTCCTTATCGTACTGACTCACTGCGGATTCACTGCCCGGCTGCACATAGAGCGGGCAGAAATCCGTCAGCTTGCCCGGCGCAATGAGCACGCCCCCGGCGTGCATACCGACGTTACGCGTCAGATCTTCGAGCTTATTGGCCAACGTAAAGAGTTCTTTCACCTCTTCTTCGCGTTCGTAGCGTTCCTGCAACTGCGGTTCGGCCGAGAGCGCTTCGGCCAGCGACACCGGTCGGTTCTGCACCACCGGAATCAGCTTCGATAGCTGATCACAGAAGTTATACGGCAGATCCAGCACACGTCCCGCATCACGGATCACGGCTTTTGATGACATCGTGCCGAAAGTCGCAATCTGCGACACGGCGTCGGCGCCATATTTGTCACGAACGTACTCAATCACCTTCCAGCGATTATCCTGACAGAAGTCGATATCAAAGTCAGGCATCGACACCCGTTCCGGGTTCAGGAAACGTTCAAACAGCAGTGCATAGGCCAGCGGATCCAGATCGGTAATGCCCAGTGAATACGCCACCAGCGAACCCGCCCCCGAACCCCGCCCCGGACCGACCGGCACGCCGTTGTTCTTGGCCCAGTTGATAAAGTCGGCCACGATAAGGAAGTAACCGGGAAAGCCCATCTGCACAATGGTCTGGCATTCGAAGTCGAGCCGCTCATCGTATTCCGCCTGGCGTGAGGCACGTACCGCCTCATCCGGGTACAACTGTTTCATGCGTTCGGCGAGGCCGCGACGGGCCTCTGCTACCAGAAACTCATCCAGCCCTTCACCATTCGGCGTCGGGAAATCCGGCAGAAAACTCTTGCCCAGTGTCAGTGTCACATTACAGCGACGCGCCACTTCGTACGCATTCGTCAGTGCCTGCGGCATATCCGAAAAACGCTCGGCCATATCGGCGCGCGTCTGGAAGTACTGCTGTTCCGTAAACACCCGTGGGCGGCGTTTATCGGCCAGCGTGTAACCGGTGGCAATACAAACCCGCGCATCATGCGCCCGGAAATCATCGCGATCGACAAACTGCACCGGATGCGTGGCGACCAGCGGCACATCCACATCCAGTGACAGAATGGCGGTCTGCGTCACCAGGAGGTCTTCATCGGGGTGCCCGTAACGCTGCACCTCCAGATAGAAGCCATCGCCAAACAGGCGCTTCCAGAAAGTCGCGCGTTGCACCGCTTCATCCAGGCGACCTTGCAAAATGGCCTGCCCCACATCACCTTCGGCCGCACCGGACAGGGCAATCAATCCTTCACAGCCAATCTCGCTGAACCAGGCCGGGTCCAGCACCACCCGCTCCCGGCGCCCCGGATGCAACGCGCCACGGCTCAGCAACTCACACAACTGGCGATAACCCAGGTTGTTACGGCAGAGCAACAGCAAGCGCGAGGCCGACTCCGGTTCCTGCGGATCACCCACCCAGACATCGGCGCCCAGCAGCGGCTTAACGCCGGCCTTGCGCGCTGCCTGATAAAACTTGACCAAGCCGAAGGCGTTGCCCAGATCCGTCAGCGCCAGCGCCGGCTGGCCGTCATCACGCGCCCGCGCCACGGCCTTGTCGAGTCGGACAATGCCGTCCGTAATCGAATATTCGGAATGAAGACGGAGGTGAACAAAATCAGGCAACATACATCACGACCACACGGTTAACCCGGCAGTTCAATACCCTTCAAACGACGATAGGCCGACACGGCATACGAATCCGTCATCCCGGCCACAATATCCGCTACCTGCAGTAAACGCAGATAGTTGCCTTCACCGGCCGTCTGATCAAAATCGGCGGGCAGCAGATTGCGCCACACACGATAACGACTGTTCGCCGGATCACACGCACCAATCACATAACCATCGAGCAGACCGCTGATCACTTCGTAACCGGCGGCCATCACTTCCATCACCTGACGGGCGTTATAGATCTGCTCTTCCGCCACCTGACGCACCTTCTGCAAACTGGCGCTGACAGGCGACACATCAAACAGCGCCTGATCAAAACTACCGTCCAAAATAGCGGCCTCATTTTCCAGAAAGATCCGTGCGGCTTCATCGACCAGACGACCAATCGCGCGCGCCCGCAGGTACTCGATGCGACGCTTCGAATCATGGAGGTGCTTGAGTCGCGTGGCGGACGCCGGACCACCGGCCAGATCCAGCAATAGCGACTCAGCCAGCTCTGCGGTCACACAGCCCTGCTGGACGCCGTCTTCGATATCCACTACCAGATAACAGGTATCGTCTGCCGCCTCGACCAGAAAGGTCAGCGGGTGGCGGAACCAGGCACCGGGTGCGCGCGGTATCAAGCCCACGGTATCAGCCACCTGGGCAAACAATTCTGCCTCGGCCGCGAAATAGCCGAACTTGCGTGCACTTTTGCCCGGCAACGGCTCGGCCAGATAGGCACCCCGCGGGTATTTGGCAAAGGTAGCAAGCACGGCACAGGTCAACTGCAGCCCGCCCGGATTAGTCGGGTTCTGCAAATGCGTGAGGATACGAAAACCCTGGGCATTACCTTCGTAATTAAGCAGATCTGCCTGCTGCTGCGCATTCAGCCCTTGCAGATAAGCGTCATGGGTTGCAAACCAGGCCCGCATCGCGTCTTCGCCGGCGTGACCAAAAGGCGGGTTGCCAATGTCATGCGCCAGACAGGCCGCAGCCACGACCGCACCGAAATCGGAGGGGTGCACCTCGGGTGCCAGACCATGGCGATCCACAATAGCCCGGCCCACCATCGCCCCGAGCGAACGCCCTACACAGGAGGCCTCCAGACTATGCGTCAGACGCGTGCGGACGTAATCGCTTTGCGCCAGCGGAAACACCTGCGTCTTGTCTTTCAGTCGACGCAGCGCCGAGGTAAAAACAATACGATCATAATCCTGCTGAAAACGACTACGATCCGGCGAATGACCGGCCACGTGTTCGGCGGGAGCGCCCAAGCGCTCCGGCGACAGCAGTTTGAGCCAGCGTTCCTGCGGTGTCATCATGCCGCCTCCAGTTTGGCGAACGCCAATGCCAGCCACTTGGTGCCCGCCTGACCAAATCGAACCTGCACCCGTGCTTCGTCGCCACGGCCTTCGGCGGCCAGAATCACCCCGGCGCCAAACTTGGCATGCACCACGCTCTGCCCCACATGAAAGCCCCCCGCGCTGTCACGGGTACTGCCGGCTGCCGCACGGGCAGCCACGCGGGTGCCCATATCCACTTCCGGTGCTTTCGACCAGGCGCCGTTGCGCCACGAACCATTGCCACCACCGCTGTTGGCCCCCATGCCTGTGGCCCAGGCCGGCACGGCATTCAGCCGTTGTAACAACGCATCAGGCAATTCATCCAGAAACGACGACGGCAGACAGTAGCGGGTCTGTCCATGCAGCATGCGCGTTTGCGCATGGCACAGGTACAGGCGCTGACGCGCCCGCGTAATCGCCACGTACATCAGGCGGCGCTCTTCTTCGAGCCCATCTCGCGCCATCATCGCATTTTCATGGGGGAAGAGTCCCTGCTCCAGCCCCACAATAAAGACCGCCGAAAACTCCAGGCCCTTGGCCGAATGCACCGTCATCAACTGCACGGCATCATCCGAATCGCCAGCCTGATGTTCACCCGCTTCCAGCGCTGCATGCGCCAGAAAATCCGCCAACAGGCTCGTGGCTTCGCCCGTCTCGGCATCGATATTGCGCGATGCCTCCGGATCCTCGGCAAAAGTGGCCGCCGCATTAACCAGTTCTTCCAGGTTTTCTAACCGATCCTGGCCTTCGCGCTCCGCCTGGTAATGCTGGCGCAAACCGGAACGGTCCAGCAGGTGATCAATCACTTCCGGCAGTGTCAGGCCAGCGGTTTCCGCCCGCAGCCCTTCCATCAGCCGAATGAACTGCCCTACCGCCGTACCGGCTTTACCGGTCAGGCTGGCCGCCGCGTTATACATGCTGCAGTTGAGTTGACGCGCCTCGACCTGCAAGGCCTCCAGACTGCGCGCACCAATGCCGCGCGTCGGGAAGTTCACCACGCGCAAAAAGGCGGTGTCATCTTCCGGGTTGGCAATCAGGCGCAGATAAGCCAGTGCATGTTTCACTTCCTGCCGTTCGAAGAAGCGCAAGCCCCCATACACACGGTAGGCAATACCGGCCTGGAACAACGCGTGTTCCAGCACCCGTGATTGCGCGTTGGAGCGATAGAGCAACGCCATCTGATGGCGCGGCATGCCCTCGCGGCTCAGCTCGCCAATTTCTTCAACAATGTAGCGGGCCTCATCCAGATCCGACACACCCTGAAACACCCGGATCAACTCGCCGTCTCCGGCATCCGTCCACAGATTCTTGCCCAGGCGATCCGCATTGTTCGTAATCAGCGCATTGGCTGCCGACAGAATGTTGCCGTGGGAACGATAGTTCTGCTCCAGACGAATCACATTGCCCTTGGCGTAATCTCGCTCGAAAGCCCGCATATTGGCCACATCGGCTCCACGGAAGGCATAGATCGACTGATCGTCATCACCCACCGCAAAAATGCAGGTCTGAGGCCCGCACAACAGCCGCAACCAGGCGTACTGCAGCGGGTTGGTATCCTGAAACTCATCCACCAGAATATGGCGGAAGCGCAGCTGATAATGCGTGCGCAAGCCTTCATCCTGTTGCAGCAGCTCATAGGCACGCAACAACAACTCGGCAAAATCCACAGCGCCTTCACGCTGGCACTGCGCCTCGTACTCGGCGTAGATCTCCACCTTGCGGCGGGTATGCGCATCATGCGCCTCCGCCTGGCCGGCGCGAATGCCCTGCTCCTTGAGGGCATTGATGTAATGCATCATGTCACGGGCGGGAAAACGCTCTTCATCCACGCCCATGGCCTTGATCAGGCGCTTGAGCGCCGCCTGCTGATCGCCCGTGTCGAGAATCTGAAAGGTTTCCGGCAAACGTGCGGCGCGCCAATGCGTGCGCAACAGCCGGTGGCACAAACCGTGAAAGGTCCCCACCCACACACTCCGCACATTGATCGGCACCATCGCCGACAGACGCGTCAGCATTTCCCGTGCCGCTTTATTAGTAAACGTGACCGCCAGAATGCCCTGCGGAGAGACCTGCCCTGTCTGCATCAGCCAGGCAATGCGCGTCGTCAGTACCCGCGTCTTGCCCGAGCCGGCCCCCGCCAGGATCAGACCATGCTCGGCCGGCAGGCAGACCGCCTGTCGTTGTGGCTCATTCAAACCGTGTAATAGCGGGTTTTCCTGGCCGCCCGCAGCAGCACGCCCTGCCGGCGGCGAGCCCACCGGCCCACCAAAGGCATCCGGAATGAGGCTATCAGACGAAGGGGGCTGGGTCGGCAAATTCATACCCGTATTATCCGGCTAAAGCGGCCGGTTTTATAACCTGCTGACAGAAAAGAGGAATGAACACACATACGGCCTCTTGGTAAGCCCCAAGGCATGGCGCCACTCATGCAACGCGCGAAAATGGTCGATTTAAAACCCACATGAAAAGTCTATACAACGTCTCCGGGCCTTATAAAAAGGCTTATGAGTGCTGGCAAGCAGAGGCGATCTCTGCGCGCAGCACTACCCGCGAACGGTATTTAAATACCATAAAATCGCTTGCCCAATTTTTAAACAGCAAACCAATTGGCGAAATCAGCAAGAAAGACATTTCAGAGTTTTGCATTCACTTAATAGAAACAGGCAACAGCCCTGTTACATCAAAACAAAAAGTCGGCATATTAAAAACCATATTTAACTCGGCGATAAACCATGAGCTCATTGATAAAAACCCAATAGAGCATTTCAAACTCCCGTATAAACGCCCCCACAAACCCCGCGTTGGGTTTACGCTGACTGATCTGGAATTGATTTTCAGCTCTCCTATTTACACCCAGGGTTATCTCCCCCTGGGTGGCGGCAAAATTGCCTGTTACTGGTTGCCACTGCTGGCACTCTTTACCGGCGCCCGAGTGGAAGAGCTTGCCCAGCTTCAGGTGAGCGACATTCAGAAGGCCAAAGATCTGGGCGATTACCTGACCATCACAGATCTTGGCGATACGGGTGCACAACTCAAAAACAGCCATTCCCGGAGAAACATTCCTATTCATCCCGTTCTGATTGCCTGCGGATTCATGGAACACGTAAAAAACCGTGAGCGCGGCTACCTGTTCCCCGATCTTAAAATCAATCCTCGCGGCAAACGCAGCGGCTAGTTCAGCAACTGGTTTTCGACCTACCTTCGCAAAAAGATCGGCATCAAAGATACTCGAAAAGTTTTTCACAGTTTTCGCCACACCTTTAAAGACCTCTGCCGCACTAATGGCATTGAAGAAGCCGTTCACGATGCTTTAACCGGACACAAATCGGGGTCAGTCAGCCGTGAATATGGCAACGACCAGTACCCATTGCCACCATTATTCAAAGCTATCGAACAGTTTGATATTCCAGAACTGGATTTAAGCCATTTACACGAACAACCGCTGGCTCAAACCATCAAGACTCAGGATTTAAAAATTGTTTCAGCCTTTTACGGCATCGTCGTCGGTTTTGTACGCCCCCAAACACGCAAGCCCCAACCGCCAACACTCATTGCTATGGTGCAGGCACAGACCGCCGGGTTTGACCTGATCAACGGTGCTCAACTTTTCGGTGACATCCCAGAGAACAAACGCCCGCTGCTCAATGCCTGGATCCACATCCATCATGAAGAACTGATCATGAACTGGCAGACTGGCATCAGAACCGGTGAGTATTTTCCGATTGACCCCTTACGCTGATCACTCACGAAGAAATAAAAACGGGCGCCGAAGCGCCCGTTTTAAGTACTAATTTGACCTAAGTCAGATTAGAACGTGGTACGCATACCCATACCATAGGTGAACAGGTTGAAACCAGTCGTCGAACCACCAACGCCCAGCTTCGAAGCCTGCTGACCGAACGTGTAGTTCTGGTTAGCCGAGTTGTTCAGGTTCGAGATCAGGCCATACACTTGGGTACGCTTGCTCAGATAGTAGCCCAGGTTGGCCGTCCACTGACGCGAACCCATTTGTTGAACCGACGAACCATCTGCATCGCTCGACCAGGTTGCCGACAGGCGCGGCTCCCAGTTGCCCATGCGGTACGAAGTACCCAGGTAGAACTGGTTGTTGCTGATCTTGCCAGCGCCACCAGTCGTCATATCGGTCACGCCGTTAGTGCCCAGCGAGTTGCGAGTGTACACACCCGACACCTTCAGGTTCGGCAGACCGGTGTACATGGCACCAACCAGGTACGAAGTGTAGTCACCGATATTGCCAGCGTTCGTAATACCAGAGGTATTGCTGAACTGGTTGTTAGCTTGCTGGAAGGCACCCTTCACGTTCACGCCGTAGCCGGTCCAACCCAGGTTGAAGCTGAATGCGCTCTGCGGAGTTGCCGTACAGGCCGAAGCATCAGCAGTGCTGGTGTTACAGTCGGTCGGCGTAGTTGCATTCGAGGTGCCGTTGTTGTTCGAACCCGTGTAAGCGATCGAAGCGTCAAAACCGTACAGCGTCGGCATTGCATAGGCAATAGCGGTTGCACGGATAGCCGACGAGAACTGCAGGCCATCAACCGAACCAAAGCGCAATGCACCCATCTGCTTGTCGATCTGCGACGAACCCGTTGCACCCGGCATTACGTCGAACGAAGTCAGCGACGAACGGAACGGGGTCGAGAGGTAACCGGCCAGAGCTGTACCGTACTTGCTGTTCAGACCGACGAAGCTA
>JACCDU010103561.1_pt1 | contig 28917 bp, 26 predicted proteins | sample 7446081 | NCBI WGS metagenome assembly JACCDU01 (sample SAMN15323447, study PRJNA562643) | freshwater metagenome | isolation source: river surface water | place: USA:Blue River Watershed | collected 2017-08-17
CACATATTGCCCCTGAGAGATCTTTAAGTGAACATGTCTCCACTTAGAAATAGGTGGAGACATGTTCACTATGTACCATACATGTCCATCCCCAATGCGTACAAGACAACATTACAGCCGTGAAATCAAAGCTAGGGTTGTGGCCGAGGCTCGTCAGCCTCATGTATCAATTGCTTCTGTGTAACCGTCCGGCCAGTACCGTCTAGCTCTTCTTCAAAATTCTAGCCAGAATAAGTGTCCATCGTAAGGCTCCGATTAATACCGTCTTGACTCAGGGGTACTTATAGCGGGTATCGCTTTGCGGTGAATTTATTTCATCCACGCGCTGCCCTGTTTCTTTCGCAGATTTGATTGCGTTATCAAGTCTAGCCAGGATTGAGCTTAATGATTCAGTCGATTCGTAACGCAGCATTGCAAGTGTGCGTTTTCCATCGTGAGCAACTGCAGAATGTTTGATCGGCTGCATTGTGCCAATCATGATCTGACCGCCCGTTCGGATTAATTCTTCGATGTAACTGCCGTCGATTGAGTCGGCGGCTTGGCTTATGCTGCTTTGAGCAGACTTTCGTCCTTTAGGTTCACATTCCATGGCAGCAACTCGTCGATTCGATTGACCGGGTAATCGGCGATCACACTCAATACGTGCCTGAGGTAGGTTTCAGGGTTCATGCCGTTGAGCTTGACCGTACCAAGTAGACTATACATCGTTGCTGCCCGTTCGCCACCTGCATCGGACCCAAGGAACAGATAGTTCTTGCGACCCAAGGCGACGGTGCGCAGGGCCCGCTCGGCAGCATTGTTATCGATCTCGATCCGACCGTCATCCAGATATCGTGTCAGCGCCTGCCATTGATTCATGGCATAGCCGATCGCTTCGGCCGTCACGGATTTACGCGACAGGGTCGACAGCTGTTGATTGAGCCACGTATGAAGCGCCTCAACAATTGGTTTTGAGTACTCTTGTCTGACTTCTCGCCTACGTTCGGGCGGACTGCCTCGGATGCCGGACTCGATTTTGTAGAGATCTGCGATCTGTGCCAACACATAGGTTGTGATCGGTGTCGGTTGTGCTGCGTGGATATCGTAAAACTTTCGTCTGGCATGCGCCCAACAGGCGGCCTCAAGTACACGGCCAGATTCGTAGATCGGGTTATAGCCAGCATATGCATCGGCTTGAAGTACACCGGCGTAATCTTTTAGGTGCACTTGGGGATGGATCCCCTTACGATCAGGCGAGTATCTGAACCAGACCGCGGGAGCCGCTGTATCGCCTGCGGGCCTATCGTCTCTGGTGTAGACCCAGATTCGACCTTGTTTGGTCTTTCCGTTGCCTGGCGTAAGCACATCAATCGGCGTGTCATCAGCATGGAGTTTTGAAGCGGAGAACACGTAACGCTGTAACGCATCCATCAAGGGACGCAGTAACTGATGCGCACCACCCACCACATCTCCCACCGTGCTCTCGCTGAGCTCAACACCTTCGCGCGCAGCTTGCTGGCATTGGCGATAGATCGGCATGTGATCCATGTACTTTGACACAATCACATGGCTAATCAGTCCAGGACCGAAGTAGCTGCGTGCAATCGGACGGCTAGGCGCTGGCGCCTGCGCCATGCGATCACAGCAGGAACAGGTCATGCGTGGACGCACATGCCGAACGACTCGATAGCTCGAAGGGATGTACTCCAGGATCTCACTGATATCTTCGCCGAGTATTTTCCAGTCCCCGCCACAATCAGGGCAAGCCGCCTGAGAAGGCATATGCGTATGAATATCGCGTGGCAGGTGTTCGGGCAATGGGCGACGCTTAGATACGTTGCGCTCAATCAATTCGACGAACTCGGTGACATCAACAACAGGTAGCTTCAATCCCTGGGTAATGTGCAGCTCTTCGAGTTCAAGTTCAAGTTGTGCAATCTGTGTGCTCAGCTTCTCGGACTTCTGACCGAAGACCATGCGCTTGAGCTTTGCGATGAGTAAGCTCAGGCGTTTGATTTCTTCACTATCGCTGATCTTACTGAGTCGTAGCTCTGCATTATCTTTTTTATACGCATCTCGCTCAGTAGTGAGCGAGGCGATCGCAGCAAACTGGGCCGACAACATCGCCTGTAATTCGGCGACAGTTGTTGGAAGTTGAGAGCTCGTTTGCATGACTGATATTTTATCAAACGCATTGTATGCATTCAATTTATTTTGCATCTAAAGCCAATTAATACGCGCCTCTCGATTGATATGTCGCATTGATGCAAACATCAAACCTGAGTTGGTTTGTGTGTACGAATCGGTCGTCTCCAATCAATGCCTTCGAGCAACATGGAGAGTTGTGCGGATGTTAAATGCACTGACCCACTAGAAGCCTCTGGCCACACGAAGTGACCTTGCTCAAGCCGCTTGGCAAACATGCACATGCCATCCCCGCTCCACCAGAGAACCTTAATTCGATCACCTTTACGCCCACGGAACACAAACACATGACCACTGAACGGATCCTCATGAAGCGAACCCTGCACCAATGCAGCAAGACCATCGAATCCTCGGCGCATGTCAGTGACGCCTGCCGCAATCCAAACCCGAGTTCCAGAGGGAAGACTGATCATGATCGCAAGGACTCAATCACGGTTCTTAAAGTATGCGCATCTGGTCGACCTTGAATACGTAACTTGATTTGATCGAATAATATTTCGATTAAATCAGTTTGATCTCCTTTGGAAAATGCAGATGACTCTTTCTGAACCACTAGTGCATCAGCAACATTTGATATTTTTACAGGCACAAATGACGTTTGCGTAGTAGCGCCAAATTTTCCACTTAGATACTCGCGTCGCCAGCGCAAAAGTAAATTAGCGTTCATACCATGGGACAATGCAATCGATGCTGCTGAAGCATTATGTTTCAAGGTTTGCTCGACGGCCTGTCGCTTAAACTCAAGGGTGTAGTGCTGACGCGGCCTTTTACGGAACGGTAACTCGGCGAAATCGGTCAAGATAGATACCCACTTATATAGATGGGTATTTATCCTCTCCTATCGTTCTGTTATTGGCTAGACGGTACAGACCGGACGCTTACGGTTTTTTACGCGATTTGGTTTTTTTACACGCTAGTGATCAACTGGTCGTAGATGCACTGATTTGTTTTAAAAGCTCGTTTGTCTCAAACAATGGCAGCCCCATCACGCCTGAATAGCTGCCGTCAATTCGTTGAATGTACTTTCCCGCATATCCTTGAATGCCGTACGCGCCAGCTTTACCGAAGGGTTCTCCCGTTTCTATGTAGTCACGAATAGCTTGCTCAGTCAGTGTGCAAAAACTGACTTGCGTCACTGACAACGCTTTTATTCGATACCATTGGCCGCGTTGATCTTTGTTTTGTTGTGGTTCGATTTGTGACAAAACGAGTGCCGTGAATACCGTGTGTGTTTTTCCTGATAGCTGTTTTAATATTTGTGCCGCATCCTCGGTATCTTTAGGTTTCCCAAAAATACAATTATCCAGAGCCACGGTTGTATCTGCAGTCAGAATCGCAATTTGATTCTCAAATAGTGTTTCGTTTTGATATTGCTTTTCTATCCACTGCTCAGCTCTGATGGCTTTTTCAAAAGCTGTTCGCTGCACGTAATCAAGAGGTGTTTCACTACTCAAGCGAGGTTCATCTTCACCGGGTGGCGAAGGCACTTGCAGAACCTTATGTTTCACACTGATTTGATTAAGGAGTTCGTGTCTTCTGGGACTTGCCGAAGCCAGATAGAGCAGTGGCTGCATCATGCGGTTCAAGCTCGATGATAGGGATGATTGTTCAAGATAGACCAGGCTCGATAAAGTTGCTCGATGAGCACGATTCGAACCATGGGGTGTGGCATCGTCATTGATGACAAGCGGATGGATGCATCACTACTTGATTTTAAATCCTGATCTAATCCGTCAGGACCACCAATAATAATGGTGATGTTGTGACTGGCTTGATGCCAAGTGTTCAGTCTAGTTGCAAAAGCTTGCGTCGTGAGATCACGACCATGCTCATCCAGAATGACACGCAGACTTTGTTCTGGAATAGCCGCTTCGATCCGCTTGGCCTCGGCGGCCATCATTTGCTGGGGTGTTTTGCCGCTGGTGCGGGGCTCGGGTTTGATTTCCTTGAGTGTGACAGCCCATTCAGGCGGCAGTCTTTTTGCATAGTCATCCCAAGCAGAAAGCACCCAGTCTGGCATTCGATGACCGACGGCGAGGACCAGGATTTTCACTCTCTTTCTCTATTCAGAGTCTGCTACGGTGTTGATTAACGGTTGGATCGGGTCGGTCTTGATGAGGCGCGACTCGCGGCGCGACGTCCCGTGGGCTCTTCTGTGGTGATCATTGGATCAAAGGCGACATCGCTTGTGGCGACTGCAGGTCGGGTTGACTCTGGCGCTAGTTTCATGCGGACAGGTTTGCCGCCCCATACTTCTTCAAGGTTGTAATAAGCGCGGATAGCAGGTTGCATAATGTGAACAACGATGTCGCCTACATCGACAAGAACCCATTCGCCCGTTTCTTCGCCTTCGGTTGCGATGACATTGCCACCGATCGCTTTCACTTTCTCGGCGACGCTTGAAGCAAGGGCGCGTGTTTGACGATTAGATGTTGCAGAGGCAATGATGACCCGATCAAACAGACTGGTCATTTCCGTGGTGTTGAATACGCGAATATCTTGCGCTTTGACGTCTTCGAGTGCGTCGACAACTGCGCGCTGTAGTTTAGTGATGTCCATAAGAGTCCTGTTAGGCTGTGAGCGGGCGGTACAGCCCATGCTCGTGAATGTATCGCTCGACAACCTCGGGGATGAGGTCGCTTGCAGATTGTTGGTGTGCGAGTCGCTGTCGGACTGTTGTGGCTGAGATATCCAGCGGTTCAAAGGGTATGACTAATAGTTTGCGTTGATGTGTATCGAGGAATTGTGTCAATGCCTCAGGTGCTTGAATATTCGATCCGGGTCTTTGTGCCACAGCGAGTTGAACGCGTTGGGCAATTTCAGACCATTTTCGCCAAGTGCAAAAATTTGATAGCTGATCAGCGCCCAGAATCCAAACGTACTCATGAGAGGGCTCAAGGGCTTCGATCGTCTCAATTGTATAAGTTGGGCCGGTTCGATTTATTTCAATAGGGTTGATTTCGATTGATTTGAGATCCTGCGTGGCCAGCCTGAGCATGTTGAGGCGATGAGCCGGTGATGCGCCTAGCGGCGGTCTTTGCCAGGGTTGTCCGGCTGGAATGAGTTCTACTTGATCGAGCTTGAGGGCTTCTAGGGCAGTCTTGGCGAGCGAGAGGTGTGCAATATGCACAGGATCGAAACTGCCACCCAGAAGCCCGATTCGCATCAGACCCACTGCCTTGGTTTGAGAAACTCCGCCAAACGTGCTTCTGGCGTACCGGGTGCAGGTTGCCAGTTGTAGCGCCATGTCGCCATGGGCGGCATGGAGAGGAGAATCGACTCGGTACGTCCTCCCGATTGCAAGCCAAAGAGTGTGCCTCGATCGAACACTAGATTGAACTCAACGTATCGTCCTCTGCGATAAGCCTGGAAATCCCGTTCACGTTCACCAAAGGGTAAGGAACGGCGCTTTTCGACGATTGGCATGTAAGCGGTCAAAAACGCATCGCCTACTGAACGCAGTAACGCAAACGATGCTTCGAAACCACCCGCGCTCAGATCATCAAAAAAAATGCCACCCACACCTCGGGTTTCATTGCGGTGTTTTAGAAAGAAATACTCATCACACCATTTTTTATACTCGTCGTAGGCGGTTTCGCTGTGAGGTGCCAGCGCGTCGCGATTGACTCGGTGAAAGTGTTGGGCGTCTTCTTCGAATGGGTAATAAGGCGTCAAGTCCATGCCGCCACCAAACCAGAAGATGTCTTTTTGGTCAGAACCCTCTGGTGCTTTGGCGACGAACATACGCACGTTCATGTGCGTGGTGGGAATATAAGGATTGCGAGGATGCAGCACCATGGAGACGCCCATCGCCTCCCAGGGGCGGCCGGCAACCTCAGGGCGATGCTGTGTCGCGGAGGGGGGCAGTGTTGTGCCTTTAACGTGGCTGAACAGCACCCCGGCTCGTTCGAAGAGTGAACCACCCTCGATGAGTCGTGAAATGCCGCCACCTCCTTCCGCTCGAGTCCATTCGTCGCGCTCAAAGAGGTCTGCGCCCGCATGTTCAAGCGCAGTCACAATGCTTTGTTGCAGACCGAGCAAATAGCTGCGTACCGCAGGAAGGTCAACGACTGATCCGTTGTCTGTTGAAGAGGTTCTTTGAGTCATGTTTAGGACTCCAGCGCTCGCCAACCGATATCGGTTCTGTACTGTGCACCGTCAAAATGAATCTTTTTGATTGTTTCGTACACACGCTTTTGTGTCGTACGAACAGTGTCGTCCAGTGCAGTGACGCAAAGCACACGACCGCCGCTTGTCTGAAGCACATTGTCTTTGAGCGTGGTGCCTGCGTGGAACACCACACAATCCGGCGCATCGGTCGGAATGCCGGTAATCACATCACCGAGGCGAGGAGTGGCAGGGTAGAGATGACTGGCCATTACGACACCGAGTGCAGTTCGAGGATCCCAGTCGATGTGCGCTTGATCCAGGGTGCCATTGACACCGTGCTCAAAAACATCGAGTAGATCGCTGCGGATTCTCATCATGATGGGTTGGGTTTCTGGATCTCCCATCCGACAATTGAATTCGAGGACCTTGATTGGGCAGCTTGCATCATTGCCCTGGCCGATCATCAAACCCGCATAAAGAAATCCAGTGAAAGGAATGCCATCCGCAGCCATCCCCTCGATCGTCGGTTTGATCACTTCTTTCATGACACGATCAAAAATAATAGGGGTGACAACAGGGGCGGGGGAGTAAGCACCCATGCCACCTGTGTTGGGTCCTTGGTCGGCATCCTTCAATCGTTTGTGGTCTTGACTGGTAGCGAGCGGAAAGATATTTTTGCCGTCGCACAAAACAATAAAGCTGGCTTCTTCGCCCAGTAAACACTCTTCGATCACGACGCGTGCACCTGCGGCACCCAGAGAGCCATCCCCCAGCATGGCATCGACGGCCTCGTGGGCTTCGTCAAGCGTCATGGCAACAACAACCCCTTTACCAGCAGCTAGGCCATCGGCTTTGATGACAATGGGGGCACCTTGAGACTGGATGTAATCATGCGCGGCTTTGGGATCTGTGAAAGTCTTGTATGACGCGGTTGGAATGTGATGGCGCACCATGAAGGCTTTTGCAAAGTCTTTCGAACTTTCCAATTGGGCAGCAGCACGGGTGGGGCCAAAAATCTTGAGGCCTTGTGCGCGAAAAGTATCGACCACACCCTGAGCTAATGGTGCCTCAGGTCCAACCACGGTTAAAGCAACGCCTTGTTCGCGAACAAAATCTGCGAGCGCCTGAGGCTCTGTGAGTGCAACATTCGAGGCGCCTTTCATCAGCGCTGTGCCACCGTTTCCGGGCGCGACATAAACGTGTTCGACGCGTGATGATTGCAATAAACGCCAGGCCAATGCGTGCTCACGGCCACCTGAGCCAATAACAAGTAATTTCATGCTGTGTTAGTCCTGCTCATCCATGACGGCGTTGGTGTAAACCTCTTGAACATCATCCAGAGCTTCCAGAGCGTCGAGAAGTTTTTGCATTTTGATGGTATCGTCGCCAGAAAGCTCAACTTCGTTGTTGGGTTTCATGACGATGCCGGCCATTTCAGGTACCAGACCTTTGGCTTGCAGGGCATCGCGAACAGCTGCAAAAGCGGTCGTCGCGCAGGTCACCTCGATTACGCCTTCTTCATCTGTGACGACGTCATCGGCGCCTGCATCGAGAGCGACTTCCATGACTGTATCTTCCGAAGTGCCGGGAGCAAATACAAACTGACCGCAATGCGTGAACATGAAGGCAACGGAGCCCTCCTGGCCGAGATTGCCGCCGTTTTTGGAAAACGCATGCCGGACATCTGCCACGGTTCGTGTGCGGTTATCGGTCATGCAATCCACCACAACGGCGGCACCGCCTACTCCATAACCTTCGTAACGAATTTCGTCGTAATTGGCGCCATCGGCACCACCCGCACCGCGAGTGATCGCGCGCTGAATATTATCTTTGGGCATATTGGCCGCGGTCGCTTTGTCCCAGGCCATGCGCAGGCGAGGGTTGGCATCGGGATCTGCACCGCCCGCCCGAGCGGCAACAGTGATCTCGCGAATGATTTTGGTCCAAAGTTTTCCGCGTTTGGCATCCTGGCGACCTTTACGGTGCTGGATATTGGCCCATTTGCTGTGTCCGGCCATAGTTTCCTGCAATTTATAGAGGTAAAAGCGCATTTTACCTTGCGCACGATATAAACTCGACGGTTGCGAAATATTCGGAATTTCCCTTTTTTGCATTCCCTTATTCTTGTCAGGAGCACTTATGAGCAATCTAGTTAAAGCCATTCGTATTGAAAAAAACGGCGGACCTGAAGTTTTACAGCTCGTCCAGGTTGAAGTGCCTCCTCCAGGCGATAATGAAATCACGATTCAGCAACATGCTGCAGGCTTGAATTTCATCGATATTTACTTCCGTGATGGTCTCTACAAGAGCCCGTTGCCGCATGGCTTGGGCTTCGAAGGCGCTGGCATTGTGACTGCAGTCGGCAAGTCCGTGACGCGCTTTAAAGAAGGCGATCGCGTAGCCTATGGTCAGAGCCCGATTGGTGCCTACGCCCAGGCGCGTAATGTGCCGGCCGCTCAGGTTGTGAAGCTGCCAGAAGGTATCAGCTTTGAAGAAGCTGCTGCGATGATGCTCAAAGGCCTGACCGTGCAATATTTGTTGCGCCAGACATACCGGATCAAGGAAGGCGAAACCATTTTGTTCCATGCTGCTGCGGGCGGGGTGGGTTTGATCGCTTGCCAATGGGCCAAGGCGCTTGGCGTGAAGGTCATCGGCACCGCTTCCAGCCCTGAAAAGGCAGCTCTCGCCAAGGCCCATGGCGCTTGGGAAGTGATTGATTATTCTAAAGAAAATGTGGTTGAGCGCGTAATTGAACTCACGGGTGGAAAGAAGGTGCCTGTGGTGTACGACGGCGTGGGCAAGGACACCTGGATGACTTCTTTGGACTGTTTGCAGCCTCGCGGCTTGATGGTCAGCTACGGGAACGCCTCGGGTCCTGTTGAGGGAGTTTCCCTTGGTATTTTGGCCGCTAAGGGATCTTTGTATGTGACACGTCCGACCCTGGCAGTGCATGTCAACACACCAGAAAAGATGCAGGCTGCTGCTGACGAGTTGTTTGAGATGGTCTTGGCCAAGAAGATCAAGATTCGTATCGATCAGCGTTATCCACTCGAGCAGGCTGGTCAAGCTCAGGCAGCTTTGGCCGCGCGTAAGACGACAGGCGCGACTGTATTTACTTTGAATTGATGAGATTCGCTCTGAGACTTTAGGGAATCTTGCGTTCTTTGGGAACCTTGCTTTTTAGGTAACCTAGCACTTAAAAGCCTGCCAGATGATTGTTCTGGCAGGCTTTTTATTTACTTGTTCGCTTCATGATGATAGCGAGTCACCAACTCCACTTCGTTTTTCGATCCCAACACGACTCCGACACGTTGGTGCAGGCTAGTGGGCTGAATATCGAGAATACGCTGGTTGCCATCTGTTGCTGCACCTCCGGCCTGTTCGACCAGCATGCTCATCGGGTTGGCTTCGTACATCAAACGTAATTTTCCGGGTTTGCCAGGCTCTCGCGCATCCCACGGATACATAAAGATACCGCCACGCGTGATCAAACGGTGAACATCGGCCACCATTGCAGCGATCCAGCGCATATTGAAATCTTTGCCGCGAACGCCCGTTTTACCGGCCAGGCATTCATCGATATAACGACGCACGGGAGGTGCCCAATGGCGCATGTTAGACATATTGATGGAAAACTCTTTCGTGTCGGCCGGAATAGTCATGTTTTCGTGCGTCAAGATCCATGAACCCATTTCACGGTCCAGCGTGAAGCCAACCACACCTTGTCCAATCGTCAGGACAAGCATTGTTTGGGGGCCATAAATGGCGTAACCAGCCACGACTTGCGTGCTGCCTGGCTGAAGGAAATCTTGCTCTGTGATTTCTCGACCCGAAGCACTGGCAGAAGCACGAAGCACAGAAAAAATGGTGCCAATCGAGACGTTCACATCAATATTTGACGAACCATCCAGAGGGTCGAACAGTAGTAAAAATTCGCCCTTGGGATAACGGTTGGGAATCAGGTGAATCGTCTCCATCTCTTCGGAGGCCATCGCAGCGAGATGCCCACCCCACTCATTGGCCTCGAGCAGAACTTCGTTTGAAATCACATCCAGCTTTTTTTGCACCTCACCTTGAACGTTTTCGCTCTCAAGGCTGCCGAGTACTCCCCCCAGTGCGCCTTTGCTGACTGCATGACTAATGGTCTTGCAGGCTCTGGAGACGATTTCAATCAGCAGACGAACTTCTGCGCTCAAGGCGTGTGAGGCGCGCTGTTGCTCAACGAGATATTGAGTGAGTGTTTTACGTTTCATTTTATGGTGTCGATCTGTTTGTGTGAGAGATGAGTGTATTTGGGTGACAGGTGCTTAGAGCGCAAGTGCTTTGGAAACGATCTCCATTGTATTGCGCGAAAGGTTCGGATGGGCTGCTACGCGTTGCAATTCCTGCTGCATACGGTCTTTAACGCCCGGAATGAAACGTGACCAGTGATCAAACGCGCGTGCGAGTCGGGCGGCGATCTCTGGATTGAGCGTATCCAGGGCAAGGACTTGATCTGCCCAAAACGCATAACCAGTACCATCAGCCGCATGTAAACCCAGCATATTCGCACTGCAGAATTGAAAAATGACTGAGCGGGCACGATTGGGGTTGCGCAAATTGAAGGCGGGATGCGCCATCAGGCCGGTCATGCTCTTTGCTGTGGCAAGCGGGGAGGACGCCTGCACGGCAAACCATTTGTCGATAACAAGAGGGTCATGCTGCCAGTTTTCATAAAACTGCGTGATGGCATCACTTGTTCGCGCTCCTTGTGTTTCGTGCGCGAGTGTAGTGAAGGCAGCCATCCTGTCAGTCATGTTTGTGGCATGGTTGAACTGCTGGAACGCAAGCTCGATCGCTTCCTTTTGGTGGGCGGTGACAAGAAAGGAAAGCGCAAGATTTTTGAGTGCACGCTTGCCTGCTGGTCCAGGTGCGGGAGAGTATTTTCCTGGTGTGGATTGCTGGTGGTAAGTCGCTATAAGCTCTTTGCAGAAGTGCTGGCCAATGACACGTTTTAGAGAGGCTCGAGCTTGGGCAACAGCGACTGGATCCATGGCGCTCATACGTTCGAGCACTGTTTTTTCAAGAGGCATACTCAGTGCGCGAGCTTGATACCCAGCGTCGATATCGGTGTCCTTGAGCATCGATCCCCAGGCGTCGATCATGACGGGGTCCGGTGCCGGCGTTTGTCCGGTTTCTCGCCAGATCGCTGCCATGGCGAGGATTTGTCGGGTGGCAAGCTCTTGCCCGGCCTCCCAGCGCGCAAAAGCATTGCTGTCGTGCGCAGACAGCAACGCAAGTTCCTCGTTGGTATAGGGGTAGATCAAATTGACAGGAGCAGAAAAGTTGCGCAACAAAGAAGGGGTGGGGCGTTTTGAAATACCCTCAAAAGTCCAGCTTTGAGTTTCCTTGGTCAGTTCGAGTAATTTTTCGGTGTCAGTCTGGTGATCTTGACCTTTGAGTGCGAGCGGAAGTGGTTGGCCTTTCTCATCAAGCAGCCCGACTGTGATCGGAATATGAAATGGTAATTTTTTCATGCCCGATTGCTTTTCAACACCAACTGGTGCGCATTCCTGACTGAGCGTGAGTGTGCAACACTGCGTCGCCGCGTCAAAGGCAAGTGAAGCGTTTACGCGCGGAGTGCCTGCCTGGCTGTACCAGCGTTTAAATTGAGTGAGATCTCTGGTCGGATCTTTTTTTTGCAAGGCCCAGTTCATGGCGTCAACAAAATCATCGCACGTCACAGCCTGACCGTCGTGTCGTCGGAAATACTCATCCATTCCGGCGCGAAATGCTTGCTCACCCAACAAAGTGTGCATCATGCGAATCACCTCGGCGCCCTTTTCATAGACCGTGGCCGTATAAAAGTTACCGATTTCTTGATAGCTCTGGGGTCGGATAGGGTGTGCCATCGGACCGCTGTCTTCAGGAAACTGTGCGGCCCGCAATGTGATCACGTCATCGATGCGTTTGATTGCGCGAGCGCTTTGCGCCGCAGTGGCGCTCAGTCCTTGAGCCATCATGTCAGCGGTGAACTCTTGATCCCGAAACACCGTGAGGCCTTCTTTAAGGCTAAGCTCGAACCAGTCGCGGCAAGTGACCCGATTGCCGGTCCAGTTGTGGAAATACTCGTGGCCAATCACGGCTTCGATGGCTTGATAGTTCGAGTCAGTTGCGGTGTTGGGGTCTGCGAGAACATAGGCCGCATTAAAAATGTTCAGGCCTTTATTTTCCATCGCGCCCATATTGAAATCCCGCGCGGCCACAATCATGAACCGATCAAGGTCGAGCTCAAGGCCGAAACGCTGCTCGTCCCAACGCAATGAGCGCTCGAGAGACTCCATCGCCCATTGCGTTTGATGTTCGGAACCCGGGTCGCTGTAGACCTGCAATAAAACTTTGCGACCACTCGCAGTCATGGTCTGATGCTCTCTGCAACCGAATTCTCCAGCGACCAAGGCAAATAAATAACTTGGTTTTGCAAATGGGTCGTGCCATTGCACCTCATGACGCTGATCGTCAAGATCCTTTTTGAGAACCAGGTTGCCATTGGAGAGCAATAGGGGATATTGCTTGCGATCAGCGCGAAGCGTAACGTGATAAACGGACATCACATCGGGTCGGTCGGCAAACCAGGTAATTTTCCTGAAGCCCTGCGCTTCGCATTGCGTGAAAAGACTCTTGCCAGAAACATACAGCCCTGAGAGGCTCGTATTTTTTGCGGGCTGACATGTGCTGACAATGATGATTTCTGCGTGGTCAGGTACGTCCAGAATCTTGAGAGTATTAGGTGTTAGCGTGTATCTTTCGGCACCAATAAGATCACCGTTGATATGAATCGAAATCAGTGCGAGATCTTCACCGTCGAGCTCGAGATCACTGACGCGGGGAAGATCCATCCGTCGCTGGACAATCATTTGAGCGCGCACCCAAGTTAGGTCTGCCTCGAGCTCGAATTCCAGCTGAACGGTTGGGATACGAAAAGCGAAAGGGCGATAGTCTTCGCGTCGAATGGTTGTGCCGGTCTCTGTACGCATGCTGTTATCCAATAAGAATCTTTAGCATTGTATGAGCGCAGCCCTGAAAACGAATAAATCTCTCCTATGCAACCTTGATTTTGTCCTATCATTGGGGCTTGTTTGATTCACGATATGTCAAAGCTATGAATGCAAAACTTGAGGTTCGACCACTTTCTGGTTCTGTTGGTGCTGAAATACATGGCATTGATCTGAAAGGCAATCTTAGTGATAGTCAAATCGCCCAGATTCGCGAAGTCTGGCTGAAATATGGCGTGATTTTCTTTCGCAATCAGCCGCTTGACTGTGAGACTTTCCAAAACTTTGCAATGCGTTTTGGTGAAGTAGTGGAATACCCCTTTGTGAAAGGGTTACCTGATTTTCCCCTGATCATTCCTGTTTTGAAATTGCCCCATGAAAAGCATAATTTCGGTGGGGTATGGCATACGGACACCACGTATTTGAAAGAACCGCCCATGGCGACGATGCTGATTGCCCGTGAAATCCCGCCCTACGGTGGGGACACTCTTTTTTCAAGCAACTATGCTGCCTTTGAGTCTCTTTCGCCAGCTTTGCAAGAGACACTGACGGGTATGTATGCTGTGAACTCTTCTGCCAAGGCCGCTGTCACCAAGACCCGAGAAGATCGGCTGGCTGATTCTGCAAAGGCCTCCGAGAGAGAGGAGCTGAGTGCTGAACATCCAGTTGTCCGTATTCATCCCGAGACGGGTCGACGGGCTCTTTATATCAATCCCGGTCATACAACGCGTTTTGTGGGTTGGACCGAGGAAGAAAGCGAACCCTTGTTGAAGTATTTGTTCGCCCATCAGGTCAGGCCTGAGTTCACCTGCCGGTTTGCCTGGCAGGTCGGATCAATTGCGTTGTGGGATAACCGCTGTGTTTTGCATAATCCAATTAATGATTACCATGGTCACAAGCGTTTGTTACATCGTATTACCCTGAAAGGTGATAAACCGAAATAATTGTTCAATATCAATTGAATAAAATAAATTGTCTTTCTGGCATATATAAATATTCGGGTGAATAATAATGAAAATTAATTTAAAGAAAATCTTGGTAGCTGCGTTTAGCGTAGTGACGGTTTCTTTTTCGCTGAGCGCTTTTGCTCAAATCCCAGCTGAATTAACAGGCAAATCAATCAAAATTATCGTACCGCAGGCGGCGGGTGGTGCCTCTGATGCGATCGCACGTTTAATGGCTTCCGAGCTGAGCCAGCGCTGGAACACCACGATCGTCGTGGAAAATCGTCCGGGCGCTGGAGGGAATATCGGTAGCGAAGCAGTGGCTAAATCTCCAGGTGACGGGACAACATGGCTCATGAGTTATTCCGGTACTCATGCGATTAACCCTTCGCTTTACAAGAAAATGTCTTTTGACATGGCCAAAGACTTGGTGCCAATCGCATCGCTCGCAACGTTACCGTTTGTATTGGTCGTCAACCCGTCTTTACCAGTTAAAAATATTGCCGAATATGTCGCTTATGCCAAGGCTAATCCTGGCAAAATCAATATCGCTTCTTCTGGAAATGGCTCGGTCAACCATTTGCTGAATGAAATGTTAGGTTTGGCTGCTGACATCAAGACGACCCATGTCCCTTATAAAGGCGTGGCACCTGCATTAACTGATGTGATGGGTGGCCAGGTACAGGGTGTTTATGCCAGCGCCCCTTCTGTGATGGGTCAAATCAAGAGCGGTGCGGTACGTCCTCTGGCTGCTTCGGCCTCGCGGCGCTCGGAAGCCTTGCCAGACGTGCCAACTTTCGGTGAAGCTGGCTATCCCGCCTTAGCGCTGGACTCCTGGTTTGCTTTATTTGTTTCTAGCTCCACACCCATGCCTCTTCGTCAGCAGATTCACGACGAGATTAATAAGGTGTTGGCAGATCCCAAGGTTGTCGAGCAGTTAAGAGCGAGAGGAGCGTCTACACTCATTACGACTTTGCCTGAGTTTCAAAAGGTCATTGATAATGATTTAGAGCAGTGGGGCAAAGCAGTGCGTGCTTCAGGCGCTACCATTGACTAAATTTTAAAATGATATTTTAAATAAAAGGCCGAGTGATCTCGGCCTTTTATTTGTTGCTATTAATTGAAAATAATCATATCAAGAATTGCTGACGTGTTTGACCATTTTTTTCGGCTTCTATGATCCAAAGGGGAGCTTTGCCCCGGCCAGTCCATGTCGCGGATGTCACTGGATGACGATATTTAGGGGCGACAGGTTTTTTGGTTACGGATACTTTAGCTGACTTTTCAACGCTGATTTTGCGAATTTTTGAGCCGGTTTTCCCGTAAGCTGCAGCGATTTCATCCGGAGTGATTCCGTATTCTTTCATTGAACGCAAAATGCCAGAAATGACGGGTTTGCGCTGCTTGCTTTGCAAAAGTTGAGCCTGTTTATTCAGGCGTTCGATTTCTTTCTGAATTTTTGCTTGCTGGCTTGCGTAGTTTTGACGAGACATATCCCTGCCTTTATTTGAAGTAAAAATTTAAAGCAAAATTTATAGCATTTTCAATACGTTTTAACTTTACTAAATCGTATTGATTCTGTACATATTAATCTCGATATTAATTATGACTATTTCTACTATTCCTGATCGTTACCACGATTATTAATACGACTAGATCAACGAAAATTTTGACTGAAAAAATTATAAATTAAAATTTTTATTTAAATCTGCTGAATCTTCAATCATATTAAATGATATTTAATAATCATATTTAACTTTACAGCTTGATATCATTAAGAATAATTAAATATAAAAATGGAAATTAATATGAATATATCTGCGCAATCCGCAACTCTGCCGCTGACCTGCTTGGCCGCACCGCTCAAAGTCGCTGGGATTCAGATGGTTTCGGCCGCATCGGTTGCACAAAACCTTAAAACTGCTTCCATTTTGATCGAACGTGCGGCAAGCCAAGGTGCGCGTCTTGTTGTTTTGCCGGAATATTTCTGCTTAATGGGACGACTTGAAACGGATAAATTATCAGTGGCGGAAACTGAAGGCACTGGACCAATTCAAGATTTTTTATCAGAGGCGGCTATTCGACATCACATCTATTTGTCTGCCGGCAGTATTCCGCTGATCTCTCCCGATCAAGGCCGCGTATTTAATACTCAACTTGTGTATACGCCAAATGGGGAACAAATTGCCCGTTACGACAAAATACATTTATTTAATTTTGCCCGGGGTAATGAGAGTTACGATGAATCGCGCGCAATTTTGGCGGGACAAAAAATTGTCCGTTTAGAAACACCCGAAATCACTTTAGGATTATCGATCTGTTATGACCTGAGATTTCCTGAGTTATATCGGGCGATGGGTCAGGTTGACTTGATTTTGGTGCCCTCGGCCTTCACCTATACGACAGGGCAGGCACATTGGGAGATCTTGCTGCGCGCCAGAGCGATCGAGAACCAGTGCTATGTTTTGGCTCCGGCTCAGGGCGGCCATCATGAAAATGGCCGTCGGACTTGGGGGCATTCGATGTTGATTGACCCCTGGGGGGATATCCTGGAGGTATTACCCGAGCATGAGGGGATCGTAAGCGGTACCATAGAGCCTGGTCGTTTACAGGAAGTTCGGCAATCCCTGCCTGCACTTTCACACCGAAAAATTTTTGCTGATAAATGAAACTGATTGATCCTGCTATTTCATCATTGTCCACAGCCAAGAGTCTGCTGCTGGATCCTTGGGGCTTGGACGAAACCGACCTGAATCGGGCGCTCGGTGAGATTTTTACGCACAAGGTCGATTATGCCGACCTGTATTTTCAATATACCCGTAGCGAGGGCTGGAGTCTCGAAGAAGGAATCGTCAAGACGGGCAGTTTTTCGATTACTCAGGGTGTAGGTGTGCGGGCGGTGGCTGGTGAAAAAACAGCTTTTGCCTATTCCGACACGTTGTCTGCGGACGCTTTGCTTTCTTCTGCGCATGCTGTTCGCAGCATCGCTCGTCAAGGTGCCGGCAAATCACGCGTTCAGGGCACAAAATCCGAACGCAATTTGAGCCTTTACCTGCCAGTTGATCCGCTTTCAACAATGACTGCGCCTGAAAAAGTGGGCCTGCTGGAGCGAGTCGAAAAAATGGCGCGAGCCAAGGACACGCATGTCAAGCAAGTGATGGCGAGCCTCGGGATGGAATACGACGTGGTGATGATCGCGGGGAGCGACGGTAGATTGACGGCTGATGTTCGCCCCTTGGTGCGCTTGTCTTTGTCGGTTGTAGTCGAACGCAACGGTCGCAGGGAAACAGGTCATTCGGGCGGTGGTGGTCGATCCGGACTGGAGTATTTTTCCGACGAAACACTCAGGCACTATGTTGATCTCGCTGTGCATGAGGCGATGGTCAACCTTGACGCGCGTCCTGCACCCGCCGGAGAGATGACGGTAGTCCTTGCCGCGGGCTGGCCCGGAATCTTGTTGCATGAAGCGGTCGGGCATGGACTCGAAGGTGACTTTAACCGCAAAGGTTCAAGCGTGTTTTCAGGCAAGGTTGGTCAGCGAGTCGCCTCCAAAGGCGTCACTGTTGTGGACGATGGGACGATTGAAGGGCGCCGTGGTTCTTTGAACGTGGACGACGAGGGCAATCCCACACAACGCAATGTGCTGATTGAGGACGGGATTTTGAAGGGGTACATGCAAGATACGCTCAATGCCCGCCTCATGAAGACCGCCATCACTGGGAACGGACGTCGTGAGTCTTTTGCTCATTTGCCCATGCCTCGCATGACCAACACGTTCATGTTGTCGGGTACCGAAGAGCCGGAGGAAATGATTTCGTCCGTAAAAAAAGGTATTTATGCCGCGAACTTTGGCGGCGGCCAGGTTGACATCACGAGCGGGAAATTTGTGTTCTCCGCCTCCGAGGCCTACATGATTGAGAACGGCCGCATCACATACCCAATCAAGGGCGCGACCTTGATTGGCAGTGGTCCAGAGGCCATGAACCGTGTCAGTATGATTGGGAACAATATGAAGCTCGACAGCGGTGTTGGCACTTGCGGTAAAGAAGGGCAAAGCGTTCCTGTCGGAGTGGGTATGCCCACGATCAAGATGGAAGGCTTGACTGTGGGCGGTACGGCCTGACGCCGGACTGCATTGTTGCTTCGATCAAATTTTTAATTTCAAAAGCTATCTGTTTCAGGAGTGAGTTGTGCCACATAATACCGATGACCTGCGTATCCGTGAGATCAAAGAGCTCGCGCCACCTTCGCATGCGATGAGTGAGAATCCCTGCACGCCCGAGGTTTCATCGCTGGTGTTTGAAACCCGTCAGGCTATTCATCGTATTCTGCACGGCATGGATGACCGTTTGGTCGTGGTCATCGGGCCTTGCTCGATTCACGATACCAAGGCTGCGCTGGAGTACGCAAAAAGACTGAAGGCCGAGCGCGACAGATTCAGTGGCGAGCTTGAGATCGTGATGCGCGTTTATTTTGAAAAGCCACGTACGACTGTTGGCTGGAAAGGCTTGATCAACGATCCCGAGCTCGACGGAAGTTTCAATATCAATAAAGGGTTGCGCACTGCGCGCAGTCTGTTGCTTGAAATCAATGCCATGGGCTTGCCCGCGGGATGTGAGTTTCTGGACATGATTACGCCCCAATACATCGCCGATCTGGTGTCCTGGGGCGCGATTGGCGCACGCACGACTGAGAGCCAAGTGCATCGTGAGCTTGCTTCAGGCCTGTCTTGTCCGGTTGGATTTAAAAATGGAACCGATGGTAATGTCCGCATTGCTGTGGATGCCATGAAAGCGGCTTCCCAGCCTCATCACTTTCTGTCTGTGACCAAGGCGGGGCATTCCGCGATCGTTTCTACTCTGGGTAACGAGGATTGCCATGTGATCCTCCGTGGCGGAAAGGCTCCGAATTATGATGCGGCAAGTGTGCAGGCGGCTTGCGAGGAAATGGCAAAGGCTGGTCTGGCGCAACGTGTCATGATTGATGCTAGCCACGCCAACAGTAATAAAAAGCCTGAGAATCAACCCGCTGTGTGTGCCGATGTTGGCGCGCAGATCGCTCAGGGCGAGACAAGAATCATGGGATTGATGATCGAAAGTCATCTGGTGGCGGGTCGTCAGGACCTGATCGCCGGTCAGCCGCTTGTGTATGGACAGAGTGTGACGGATGGATGCATCGATTGGGATAGTTCTGCCCAGGTTCTCGTGGCATTGGCTGAGTCCGTTAAGCAGCGCCGTCGCACCTTGTTAAAAAACGAGCAATGAAATGAACGCCCCGCACGAAAGTCAAAACCTGCGTTGCCCGATTCCGGATGAAATGATTGCTGACTTGCAAGCAAAGTTTGGCGATCGGTTTTCACGGTCAAATGCCGTACGGGATCATCACGGCAAGGATGAGTCGCCTTTTCCTTCCATGTTGCCCGATGGTGTGGTGTTTGCCGAGTCAACAGACGAAGTGGTCGCAGTGGTCAAGCTTTGCGATAAGCATGGGGTTCCGCTTATTCCTTACGGCTCAGGTTCCTCGCTAGAAGGCCACATTTTGGCAGTTCAAGGCGGCATCAGTCTGGATTTAACCAGAATGAACAAGATTGTCGCTTTGCATGCCGAAGATCAGACTGTCACCGTTCAAGCTGGGTTGACGCGTAAGCAGCTCAACGAGCAGATCCGTGACACGGGTTTATTTTTTCCGATCGACCCGGGTGCGGACGCCTCCTTAGGCGGAATGTCTGCGACACGCGCATCGGGTACCAATGCCGTACGCTATGGCACGATGCGTGAAAATGTTGTTTCTTTGACCGTCGTGACGGCGCAAGGTAAGGTGATTCGGACCTCGCGCCGTGCCAGAAAATCTTCGGCTGGCTACGACTTGACCCGGCTTTTTGTCGGCAGTGAAGGTACCCTTGGTGTTATTACCGAGGTGACCGTCAAGCTTTATCCTCAGCCTGAGGCAGTGAGTGCCGCGGTTTGCAACTTTCCAAGCGTCCATGACGCGGTTGAGTGTGTCATTCAAACAATTCAGCTTGGCGTGCCAGTCGCGAGAGTTGAGTTGATGAATGCTGAAGCGGTGCGCGCGTCTAACGCCTACAGCAAACTCACGTTACGTGAAACTCCTCTGCTGCTGTTTGAGTTCCATGGGAGCGAAGCGAGCGTGAAGGAGCAGGCGCAAACAGTTCAGGATATTGCCAAGGATTGCGGCGGAATGGATTTTGAATGGGCAGAACGTCCCGAGGACCGCAATCGCTTGTGGACTGCGCGACATAATGCCTATTTTGCCGGTTTGCAGCTTCGTCCTGGTTGCAAAGCCAGCACCACAGATGTTTGCGTGCCCATTTCCCGTCTAGCCGAGTGTATTGATGCTGCGACTGAGGCATTATCCAAAGTGAGTTTTCCCAGCACGATCGTCGGTCATGTAGGTGATGGAAACTTCCACGTCTTGATGCTGCTTGATCCTGACAGTGAGGCGGAATGGGCGGAGTCCGAGCGCCTGAATTATCAACTCGTCATGCAAGCGATTCAGGCCGATGGGACCTGTACTGGAGAGCATGGAATCGGTTTGCATAAAAAGCAATTCATGGTGCATGAGCATGGAGAGGATGCCCTCGATCTGATGCGGTCACTCAAGCTGGCATTCGACCCCAATAATATCCTTAACCCGGGAAAGGTTTTAGATCCCCGAATGTAAGGCATACCTCGGGTAAGTCCTGTCCTGCGTAAACTTGCCTTCCAAGGTATTGTTGTGTCCTATGAATGCGATCATTGATACAGGCTTGTCCCCCTTGATTGTGCCGCCCAAAGAAGAGGTGGTCCTGGCACTGCGGGCGGCTGTTCCACCGCACTGTGTGCTCAGTCGCGAGGAGGACACTCGACCTTACGAGTGCGACGGATTGTCGTTATATCGGTCGTTGCCGATGGCCGTGGTCCTTCCCGAGACAGAGGCGCAGGTCCAAAATATTCTTAAGGTCTGTAAACGTCTGAACGTTCCAGTCGTGGCCCGCGGTGCGGGTACGGGCTTGTCGGGTGGTGCGATGCCGCATGCTCAAGGCGTTTTACTCGGACTGGCCAAGTTCAATCAAATCAAGCAGATTGATCCGGTAGCCGCGATCGCTGTTGTTCAGCCTGGTGTTCGGAATTTGGCGGTTTCCGAAGCGGCTGCACCATTCGGTTTGTATTACGCGCCGGATCCATCCAGTCAGATTGCCTGCACAATTGGCGGGAATGTGGCTGAGAATTCGGGAGGTGTGCATTGCCTCAAATATGGTCTGACCATTCATAACGTTCTCAAAGTTCGAATGGTGACGATGGAAGGCGATGTCGTCGAGTTAGGCTCTCTGGCGCCCGACAGTCCGGGCCCGGATTTGCTGTCCGTGTTTGTTGGATCGGAAGGCATGCTAGGGGTGGTCACCGAGGTCACCTTGCGACTGACACCCAAGCCAGCCTTGGCCAGTGTCATCATGGCGAGTTTCGATGACGTGGAAAAGGCGAGTGACGCGGTTGGCAAAATTATCGGTGCCGGAATTATTCCTGCCGGACTTGAGATGATGGACAAGCAGGCTACCCAGATGGTGGAGCCGTTTGTCAAAGCTGGTTATGACATGGATGCCGAGGCCATTTTGTTGTGCGAGTCCGATGGCACAACTGAAGAAGTGGCTGAAGAACTTCAGCGGATGGAACAAGTTTTCCAGCGCGCCGGTGCAACACGGCTACAGGTTTCGACAAGTGAAGCCGAAAGGCTGCGTTTCTGGGCGGGTCGCAAGAACGCTTTTCCAGCAGCCGGTCGTGTGTCTCCCGACTATTACTGCATGGATGGAACAATCCCTCGGCGACGTCTGGGAGATGTGCTTAAAGCGATTCAGGGTATGGAAACGCAGTTTGGCTTGCGTTGCGCCAACGTTTTTCACGCTGGAGATGGGAATCTCCACCCCTTGATTCTGTTCAATTCAAATATCGAAGATGAAGTGCGGCGCGCGGAGGATTTTGGTGCAGCGATTCTCGAGCTGTGCGTCGAGGTGGGAGGGACCATCACGGGCGAGCACGGTGTGGGAATGGAAAAGATCAATCAGATGTGCGTGCAATTCAGTCGGGACGAACTGGATATTTTCATGGCGGTCAAACGTGCTTTCGATCCGGCCTGTTTACTCAACCCAGAAAAAGTGATCCCGACGCTGGCTCGCTGTGCTGAATACGGCAAGATGCATGTGCACGGTGGAGCGATTCCTTTTCCTGAGTTGCCGAGATTCTGAGCTATGACGAACTATGAAATCTCTCAGCTGATCGAACAGGTGTTGTCCGCGCGTGCCAGTTTTAAACCTATTTTGATCCGTGGTGGTGGCACCAAATCCTTTTATGGCAATCCTTTTGACCGTGCGGGCGAGGCACCTGTCACTCTCGACATGCGAAGCGTTCGCGGGATCGTGAACTACCAACCCTCTGAATTGGTGATCACCGCTTTGGCAGGCACTCCTTTGCAGGAAATTGTCGAAACGCTGGATGCTTCAGGACAGATGTTGGCTTTTGAGCCTCCTGCTTTCGGGCCTCAAGCGACGGTAGGAGGATGTATTTCTGCTGGTCTGGCGGGTCCCGGGCGCTACAGCGCAGGACCTGTGAAGGATTATGTACTTGGCGCCCATTTGCTGGACGCGCAAGGGCGTATTCTAAAGTTCGGTGGCGAGGTCATGAAAAATGTGGCCGGCTACGACGTCTCACGTTTACTGACAGGTGCTCTAGGGATGTTTGGTGCCCTGACTCAGGTCTCCATCAAAGTCGCCCCAAAACCATTCGAGGTATGTACGCTGGAATGGGATATGGATGAATCAACGGCGCTGGCGAAATGTTTGAGCTGGCGCGCGCAGCCTTTGCCAATCTCCGCAACTTCTTGGGAGTCAATTGGCGGAGCTGGGCGTTTGCGCGTGCGTTTGGCGGGAGCGGCTGCCGCACTCTCATCTGCCAGGCAATTGCTCGGCGGCGAAGTGATGGATGCCGATGTTGCAATCGAGTATTGGGCAGCGTTGCGTGAGCAGACATTGGATTTTTTCGCCACGCCAGTGCTTTGGCGTGTCGCGTGTGCGCCGGGTACACCGGCACTCAATGCGGGGCCGACCTTGATCGAGTGGGGGGGCGGACAACGCTGGATCGCAGCCGATACCGACCCTCAGTTGATGCGAAGCTTGGCTGAGCGGTCAGGCGGCCATGCAACATTATTTAGACAGCCTGAGGCAAAAAACTTGCCGCCAGAAGGTGTTTTTCATCCATTGAGTCAAGGTGTCGCAACCATCGTGCGACGACTCAAACAGGAATTCGATCCGAAGTCAGTTTTCAATCCAGGTCGTTTGATCACAGGTCTATAACGAGACAAACATGCAGACCAATTTGGCGCAGTGGGCACGTGACTCCAAGCTCGGACAAGAAGCTGACGATATTTTGCGTCGTTGCGTGCATTGTGGCTTTTGCACAGCGACATGCCCAACCTATCAAGTGCTGGGCGACGAATTGGATAGCCCACGGGGACGTATTTACCTGATCAAAGAGGTTCTAGAGGGCAAGGAGCCCACTCAGGCTACGCAACAGCATCTGGATCGTTGTCTGACATGCCGTAACTGTGAAACGACCTGTCCATCGGGTGTTGAATACGGTCATCTCGTCGATATTGGTCGACAGATCGTTGAAGAAAAAGTGAAGCGTCCGCTGGGTCAGCGCGTTCAACGCGCATTATTGCGCGAGGGGCTGACATCGCGTTTATTTGCGCCAGCTTATAAATTGGGTCAGTCAATTCGTGAGTGGCTACCCGAAACACTGCAACGCAAAGTCATCGAGCCTAGGCCGGTGGGCACTCTTCCAGTGACTTCAGGTTTGGCCCGCCAGGTGCTCTTGCTCTCTGGTTGCGTTCAGCCGACCATGATGCCGTCTATTGATGCTGCGACGATTCGAGTACTCAGCCGTCTGGGTATTGGAACGCAAGTCGTCGCTGGGGCGGGGTGCTGTGGTGCGCTGAGTTTTCACCTTGATGATCAAGAGCGTGCGCGTGCCCAGATGCGCCAGAACATTGACGCATGGCTTCCCCACATCGAGTCTGGCAAGATCGATGCAATCGTCATGAACGCTTCTGGATGTGGTGCGATGGTGGTGGAGTACGCACACCATTTGAGAGATGATCCCGTCTATTTACCTAAAGCTGAAAAAATTGTGTCTTTTGTGCGGGATATCGCACAGGTTGTCAGTCCACACGCAGAGACACTCGCCAAACATATCGATCTCTCAAAACTGCCCAAGAGACCTGTTTTCCACCCGCCATGCACTTTGCAGCACTGGCAAGGTTTGCGTCCGGCTAGCGAGCAGTTGTTGACTGCGCTTGGGCTTTCATTGCAGCCCTTTACCGAAAGTCACCTGTGTTGTGGTTCCGCAGGAGCTTACTCGGTTTTGCAACCCGAGATTTCCACAGCTTTGCGTGACCGAAAACTGGGGCAGCTCAATGCAGCCAAGCCCGATGTGATGCTGTCTTCCAATATCGGCTGTATTGGTCATCTGCAAAGCGGTACAGATACTCCTGTCCGTCATTGGATCGAAGTGGTCGATACCGCTTTGAAATGATTAAGAGTGATCGACAGCTTTGACTAAGTCCTCAATGACTTTTTTGGCATCTCCAAAGACCATCATCGTTTTGTCCATGTAAAAAAGCTCGTTATCCAGGCCGGCGTAACCTGAAGCCATGGAGCGTTTGTTCACGATGATTGTTTTAGCTTTATAGGCCTCAAGAATAGGCATGCCAGCGATGGGTGACTTGGGGTCTGTTTTCGCAGCGGGGTTCACGACGTCATTGGCGCCTAACACGAGTACGACGTCCGTTTGCGCAAACTCGCTGTTGATGTCTTCCATTTCAAACACTTGATCGTAGGGGACCTCGGCTTCTGCGAGCAGCACGTTCATGTGGCCTGGCATGCGTCCGGCGACCGGATGAATCGCATACTTCACCGTGACACCGCGATCGGTGAGCTTTTCGGCCAACTCTTTGAGGGCATGCTGGGCTCGTGCGACAGCCAAGCCATAACCAGGCACGATGGTGACCGTTTCTGCGTTGGTCAGCAAGAACGCCACATCATCCGGGCTGCCTGAGCGAACCGTTCGCTGAACACCCGCACCGGGGGTGGATCCGGTATCGGTCGCACCACCAAAACCACCCAAAATCACGTTAAAGAAAGACCGGTTCATGGCCTTGCACATGATGTAGGAGAGAATCGCGCCCGAAGAGCCGACCAAAGAGCCTGCGATGATCAGCATCGGATTGTTGAGCGAAAACCCGATGCCCGCCGCCGCCCAGCCTGAGTAGCTGTTGAGCATCGATACGACTACCGGCATGTCGGCACCGCCAATCGGGATAATGATGAGCACGCCCAGAACAAAGGCGATGATCGTCATGATCACAAAGGGAGTCCAGTCCTGAGTCAGCATGAACCAAATGCCGCAACTAAGCATCGCGAGTGCCAATGCCAAGTTCACCATGTGCTGACCAGAAAAAACGACCGGAGCGCCTTGAAATAGACGGAATTTGTATTTGCCTGAGAGTTTGCCGAAGGCAATCACAGATCCAGAAAAGGTGATAGCACCTACAAAAGTACCAATAAACAACTCGAGACGATTGCCAAGGGGAATGGGATCGCCTTTGGCTGCGACGATACTAAAGGCGTGCGGCTCGGCAACAATGGCAACGGCGATCGCGACTGCGGCCAGACCAATCATGCTGTGCATGAAGGCGACGAGCTCCGGCATTTTTGTCATTTCAACGCGTTTGGCCATGACAGTGCCGATCGAGCCTCCAATCAGCAGTCCTAACAGAACCCACGCTAAACCAGTGCCCGCTTGAGCTTCGGGCGCGAGGCTGACGATGAGTGCAGCTGTGGTCAATACAGCAATGAGCATACCTGCCATTCCGTAGGCATTGCCTAATCGCGAGGTTGTGGGGTGAGACAAGCCTTTGAGCGCTTGAATGAAACAAACCGAAGCGATCAGGTAGAAAAGGGTGACAACGTTAATGGAAATCATGCGCGACTCCCGTTATCGGTGGACTTTTCTTTTGGGGTTTGATCTTTTGGTGACTTCTTTTTAAACATTTCCAGCATGCGTCGTGTGACCAGGAAGCCACCAAAGACGTTGACTGCGGCGAGCGCAACAGCAAAAACGCCCATGCCGCGCGCGAGTCCACCCTCGGTGAGTGCGGCGGCTAACATTGCACCGACGATAACAATCGCTGAAATAGCATTCGTGACCGCCATTAACGGGGTATGCAAAGCAGGGGTGACATTCCAGACTACGTGATAGCCGACATAGATAGCCAGCACAAAAATGATGAGATTCACCAGGGTAGGGCTAATGGCTTCCATTATTTCTTCCTTAAGTTTTTGCCGCCTTCACAGACCAGGCAAGCTGAAACGATATCGTCATCACGCGCAATGGCCAGATTGGCGTCTTTGTCTATGATGAGTTTGAGGAAGTCCAGTACGTTGCGGGCATACAGCGCAGAGGCATCCGTAGCGAGCATGCCGGGGAGGTTAGTCAAACCTACCAGCGCGACGCCATTTTCATAGACCACTAGACCTTTTTGAGAAAGAGGACAGTTACCGCCACGTTCAACAGCAAGATCGACAATGACCGATCCCGGCTTCATCGCCCGAACTGTTTCGGCAGAAATCAGTATGGGTGCAGGGCGACCGGGAATGAGCGCGGTTGAAATGACAATATCCGCCTGTTTGCAGCGCTCTGAGACCAAGGCCGCCTGCCGTTCCATCCAGCTTGCTGGCATCGGTCTCGCATAGCCACCAACGCCTTTGGCAATCTCGCGTTCCTCGTCAGTTTCGAAAGGAACATCGATGAATTTTGCACCGAGCGATTCGACTTGCTCCTTGGCTGCCGGACGCACATCTGAGGCTTCTACGACAGCCCCCAGACGTTTTGCCGTCGCGATCGCCTGCAAGCCCGCAACGCCAGTCCCCAGGATGACCACGCGAGCTGCTTTGATCGTGCCAGCCGCTGTCATCATCATGGGAAACATCCGGCCGTAGTAGTGCGCGCCTAACAGAACGGCCTTGTAACCTGCCAGATTGGCCTGAGAGGATAAGACGTCCAGACTCTGGGCACGCGTGGTGCGTGGGGCTGCCTCGAGCGCGAAGGCTGTGACACCGGCTTGCGCCATTGCGTCCAGCCCCGCTTCGTCGAATGGATCAAGCATCCCGACTAAAGTGCTTCCTGGGGCGATATTTAAGAGTTCGGTGGCGCTGGGCGCACGTACTTTGAGGATCAATGCTGCGGCGAACGCTTGCTGTGCCTCAACGATTTTGGCTCCGGCTTGCTCATAGGCCTGGTCAGAGAAATGAGCAGCCAAACCGGCACTTTGTTCGACCAAGACCTCGTGCCCGGCAGCAACGTATTTTTTAACCGTTTCCGGTGTCGCTGCCACACGTGTTTCGTTTTCGCGAGTCTCGCGCGGGATTCCGATGCGCATCGAGCTCTCCATCTGTTGGGTTGTGAATCGTTAGGTTATACACCACGCACTGGGGTTCGCGCCCGTGGTTTACTTCATTTTGAGGCGATATTGCCGGTGGGTGTCTGGGTGATGGGCCGGGAGCGACTACAATTTGGACATCATGGAAACAGCAAAAAAACGTGTAGTGGTAGGCATGTCTGGTGGCGTGGACTCGTCGGTGACTGCGTGGCTGCTTAAACAGCAGGGCTACGAGGTGATCGGCCTGTTCATGAAAAACTGGGAAGATGATGACGATTCGGAGTTTTGTTCGTCCAGGCAAGATTGGCTGGATGCCGCAAGCGTTGCGGATGTCGTGGGCGTGGATATCGAGGCTGTCAATTTTGCTGCCGAATACAAAGATCGCGTGTTCGCCGATTTTCTGAGAGAGTATTCAGCGGGCCGCACGCCCAATCCCGATGTGCTGTGTAATGCGGAAATCAAATTCAAAGCTTTTTTGGATCATGCGATGACGTTGGGAGCTGACCATATCGCAACTGGTCATTACGCGCGCGTTCGCCAAGTCGGGTCTTCATTCGAGCTCCTGAAAGCGGTTGATCACACTAAAGATCAGAGCTATTTTTTGCATCGACTGAACCAGTCGCAACTCTCGCGCACGTTGTTTCCTCTAGGCGAGATCACCAAGCACGAAGTGCGTCGTATCGCTCTCGAACTTGGATTACCCAATGCGACCAAAAAAGACTCAACGGGTATATGTTTTATTGGTGAACGCCCCTTCAGGGAGTTTCTCAACCGTTATTTACCCACTCAACCCGGACCGATTTTGACACAATCGGGCAAACAGGTCGGTGTGCATCACGGCCTTTCGTTCTATACGTTAGGACAGAGAAAAGGCTTGGGAATCGGTGGTGTGAAAGGGCATCAACATTCGGATGGCACAGGGCCCGTCTGGTATGTCGCGCGTAAAGATATGGCTCGAAACTCGCTTTATGTTGTCGAGGGCCATGACCACCCTTGGTTATTGGCAGACGGGCTCGATGCGGATCAAGCAAGTTGGGTGAGTGGTCACGCACCGGCCGTTGGATCTTATGCAGCTAAAACGCGTTACCGCCAGAGCGATGCACCTTGCGTATTCAACGAAGGTAAAAGTCCTGAAGGGTTTAGCTTGAAGTTTGATC
>JACCDU010547691.1_pt1 | contig 28913 bp, 30 predicted proteins | sample 7446081 | NCBI WGS metagenome assembly JACCDU01 (sample SAMN15323447, study PRJNA562643) | freshwater metagenome | isolation source: river surface water | place: USA:Blue River Watershed | collected 2017-08-17
CGGGGCTGATGCTCAGCTCGGACGAGATCAATGTGGTCGACACATTGGGCTCGCCAAAGCGGTTGAACAGGTCAAGCGTGACCTCCAAAATCCGCTCAGCGGTACGGCGCGGCGCTTTTTTTGCCATGATTCACTAATTGGGGTCAGAACCCAATTATTTTTTGGCTGCTTTCTTGGCGGGCGCTTTTTTCGCGGCTGGCTTTGCCGTCGTTTTAGCTGCTGCTTTTTGCTTCGCCCCCAGTTGCGCTTCAAGCGCCGCCACACGCGCATGCAACGCTTTCAGTTCAGCCGCTGACGGCACGCCCAAGCCGTGCAGAGCCTTGGCCACGCGCTCTTCAAAAATACCTTCCAACTTGCCCCATTGCCCTGTGGCGCGCTCGCTCAAAGTGTGTGCGGCTTGCGTCGCTTTTTGTGTGGCTTCGGCCAGTTTTTCTTCGGCGGTGGTGTGCACCTTGCGCTGCATCGTAATGCCATCGCTCACCAGCTTTTCAAACGCCTTGGTGCCGTCTTGCTGCGCCTTGGCAAATGCACCCAAGCCTGCAAGCCAAATTTGCTGCGCTTGCTCTTTCACGTTGTCAGACATGGCAGCGGGGTCAAAGGGGTTTTTCGTAGACATGGTGCAATCGCTTTCAAAAATAACTTCCACTTTACTCTCAGATTCAAAGCCCAACAACGATCGAAAACCATAGCAATTCGAGCTTTGTCAAAATTTGCCATTTCTTTTAGAATGCTAAGCATGAGTACCATGAACATTTCATTGCCCGATGCCCTTAAGTCTTTTGTGGATGTGCAGGTTATGCACCGTGGCTACGGCACAAGCAGCGAATACGTTCGCGAACTCATCCGCAAAGACCAGCAGGCCCAGCAGCTGCGCGCCTTGTTGTTGGCGGGCGCGCAGTCGCCCGCGCAAGAGGCTGTCACCCCTGCCTACTTTGATGCACTTCGTCAGAAAGTTGCCAACAGTCAAAGTGCGCAGAAGTGAAACGCAAACCCGTTATTCCAAGGGCCTTGGCGCTGCAAGATGTGGATGATGCTGTGGTGTACCTGCTGCAGCAGCAAGCAACAGACGCAGCCCTGACACTGATTGACAGCTTGGAAGCCGCCTACACCTACATCAGCAAAAACGCAGCAACGGGCTCAACCCGCTACGCACATGCGCTGGACTTGCCAGGGCTGCGCACATGGCCTCTGACGGGGCATCCGTATTTAATTTTCTATGTCGAGCAAGACGAGCACATCGATGTGTGGCGCCTGCTGCACATGAGCCGAGACATTCCAGAAGAACTCCAATGACAGAGACAAACAACACCGCTTGGTACGTGGTCCACACCAAGCCCCGCCAAGAAACCCGCGCCCTAGAAAACCTGCAAAACCAAGGGTTCAACTGCTTTTTGCCCACTATGCAGGTGCAAAAGCTGCGCAACCAAAAAGTGCAGACCCTCACCGAGCCCATGTTCAGCCGCTATCTGTTCATTCAGCTCGACGACCAAACCCAAAACTGGGGCCCCATCCGCTCGACCTTGGGCGTGAGCAAGCTGGTTAGCTTTGGCCCTCAGCCCGCCAAAGTGCCGCCCGAGTTCATTGCGTTTTTAAAAGACGCCCCACCCGAAACCCTAGAGCGTATGTTTGCCCCGGGCGATAACGTGCAAGTGGCCAGCGGTCCGTTGCAGGGCCTAGAAGGCAAATACATCGCCCACGACGGCGAAACCCGAGCCTTTGTGTTGGTCGACTTGCTAGGTCAGCCGCAAAAGCTGCGCATGGCCGTTGAAAGTCTGCGCGTGGTGTAAGCTTTAATCCATGCGCCTCACTGAACAGCAAATACAAGTCTTTAAAAGCACCGCACATGCCGTGTTGGGTGAGGGCGCGCAGGTCACCTTGTTTGGCTCGCGGGTGGATGATGCAAAAAAAGGCGGCGACATCGATCTGCTGTTTACAGCCCCTGCAAACATCGATAACCCCGCGCAAACCGTGGGACGTATTTACGCCCAGCTTGTTCGTCAATTGGGCGACCAAAAAATCGACGTCCTTTTAAAGGCACCCAACTTGCAGCCTCAGCCCATTCACACCCTAGCCGAGCAAAGTGGCATTCAACTATGACACTTGAACGCCATCAACGTCAGCGGCTTGAGTTTTTGTGCCGAGTGACCGAAAAAGCAGTCAAACACTTGCTTGACACAGACAGTCGCTTGTTTGCAGACCTGTTCACCGTTGAAATTGCCAAACAAGTCGAAACCGATCCCGTCTTGGCTGAACGGCTCGATGCCTTTGTCAGCCGCTTCGGCCGCCTGCAAGACAACCTAGGCGACAAATTTTTGCCACAACTGCTCATCGCCTTAGCGGAAAAGCCTGGGGCCGCCATCGACAACCTCAACCTAGCTGAACGTTTGGGCTGGATTCAATCCACCGAAGAATGGTTGCTCATGCGCAAGCTACGCAACCAAATGGTGCACGAATACATTGAAGACTTGGCCCTTTTAAGTAGCGCCTTGCAAACCGGTCATGCACATGTCCCGCAGCTGGTGCACGCCGCCCAACAAATGATGGCGCAAGCCCACAAAATACTCGCCAAAGCCTAAAACGAATATGTACCAAGTAGTTCCTGTCATTCTTTGCGGCGGCTCAGGCACGCGCCTGTGGCCTTTGTCCCGCGCCGGATTCCCCAAGCAGTTTTTGGTTTTGTCTGGCACCACCAGCCTGTTTCAGCAAGCGGTGGAGCGCGTCAACCAATTGGGCGCAGCAGACATCACGGTAGGCAACACCTTGGTCGTCACCAACGAAGAACACCGTTTTCTATCGCTAGAGCAGCTGCGCGAAATAAAGGGCATCAACGCCACCTTGTTGCTAGAGCCCGCAGGTCGCAACACTGCGCCTGCACTCACCTTGGCTGCATTGCAAGCCACCGAAGGTGGGCAAGACCCCATTTTGGTGGTCACACCTGCAGACCAAACCGTGCAAAACCCAGCGGCTTTTCAAAAGGCGTTGCAGCAAAGCATCCGCGCAGCGGCCAATGGCGGTATCGTCATTTTGGGTATCACCCCCGACAAGCCCGAAACCGGCTACGGCTACATCCAACAGTCGGGTGCAGCGGGCGCGCAGGGCGAATACACCGTGGCCCAGTTTGCCGAAAAACCAAGCCTAGATGTGGCCCAAGCCTATTTGGCTGGCGGCCAACACACATGGAACAGCGGCATGTTTGTGCTGCGTGCCAGCACATGGCTTAAGGCCTTGCAGCAATTTCGCCCAGACATTGCCACAGCCACTCAGGCTGCGTGGCAAACCAAAACCATCGACACACCTTTCATCCGGCCTACCAAAGAAGCCTTCACCCAAGTGCCTTCCGAGTCAGTCGACTACGCCGTCATGGAAAAATGCCCCGGCTCTAACCACCCCATCCACATGGTGCCGCTAGACGCAGGCTGGAACGACCTAGGCGCGTGGGACGCCGTGTGGCAAGTTAACCAAGACGGCCACCAAGACGCCGATGGCAACGTGGTGCAGGGCGACGCTTTGTTGGCTGACACGTCCAACACTTTCATCCATGCCAGTAGCCGCCTCGTTGGCGCAGTGGGTGTGAGTAACCTCATCGTGGTGGAAACGGCCGATGCCGTGCTGGTGGCAGACCGCAGCCAAAGCCAAAACGTCAAAAAACTGGTGCAACAGCTCGAAGCCAAAAAGCGCGAAGAGCTTTCGTTGCATCGCAAAGTACACCGCCCTTGGGGCTGGTACGACAGCATTGACGAGGCTGAGCGCTTCAAGGTCAAACGCATTCAAGTCAAACCCGGTGCAAGCCTGAGCTTGCAAAAGCACCACCACCGTGCAGAGCACTGGATTGTGGTGAAGGGCACGGCCGAGGTGACGTGTGGCGACAAGGTCACCTTGCTGGGTGAAAACCAATCTACCTACATTCCTTTGGGTGAAGTGCACCGCTTGGCCAACCCCGGCAACATTCCGTTGGAAATTATTGAAGTGCAATCGGGCAGCTACTTGGGCGAAGACGACATCGTGCGCTTTGAAGACACCTATGGACGAGGCTAATTAAGTTGTCTCAGCAGCCCATCATCACTCAACTCTCCCAAGCTTTGGCCGCCGTGTCGGAGCTAGAGTTAGCCGTGTTGGTAGGTAGCCAAGCCAATGGCTCTGCCACAGCGCAGAGCGATTGGGATATCGCCATTCGTTGTGTTAACCGCACTTTGCCAGCAGAACAGTTGGCATTCGAAGCCAAGCTGGTGCAGCTCATCGCGCAAACCTTAGCCATTCACCCCGATAAAATTGACCTCATTCAACTGACCTCTGCCAAGCTGGCCATGCGCGAAGTGGTGGCCAATCAAGGCATACCGCTCAAAGGCGAGCAAACCTTGGCGTGGTTTCATTTCCTCACTCAAACATGGGCTGAGGTCGAAGACTTTTACTGGCGTAAAAACCATGCTGCCTGATCTCTACCAAGCCGAATGCGAGCGCATAGCCAACCAGCAATCTGCTTTGCTAGATGATGCGTGTCAGCGTTTGAATGCCAACGCTGCACTCAGCCCTCTAGAGCAGGGGGGCGTATTGCACGCCATGCAAGTGCTGGCCGAGAACGCCATAGGTAAAACCAAGCATTGGCTAAAGGCGCTTGGTCAGCCAGTGCCCGTTTCGGCGCACGACGCATTTGAAAGCTTGCACCAGCAGGGCTGCATCAAGCAGCAAGAGCTTGATGCATGGCGAGCCATCGTGGGCTTGCGCAACCGCATCGTGCTCGACTACTTGAATGTTGACCCTGACTTCGTCAACGGCTTGGTCCTACAAAACAAACATCACTTCATCGCCGACTTTCTGCGGCAAAAAATCAGTTCATGAGTTCAATTTTGAAAATTTACGTAGCAGGCCACCGCGGCATGGTGGGCTCGGCCATCGTGCGCCATTTACTGGCGCAGGGTGTGGCGCAAAGCCAAATCGTCACTCGCACCCATGCCGAGCTAGACCTGACTAATCAAGCTGCGGTGCAACAGTTTTTCGCGCAAGAAAAACCCACGCAGGTGTACCTGGCTGCTGCCAAGGTAGGGGGCATTCATGCCAACAACGTCTATCCCGCCGACTTCATCTACCAAAACCTCATGATGCAAGCCAACGTCATTGAGGCCGCATTTCGGAATAGCGTGCAAAAGCTGCTCTTCTTGGGCTCCAGTTGCATCTACCCACGCATGGCACAGCAGCCCATGCGTGAAGACGCGCTGCTTACCGGCACGCTAGAGCCCACCAATGAACCCTATGCCATAGCTAAAATTGCGGGCATCAAGCTGTGCGAAAGCTACAACCGCCAATACGGCGCAAGCCACGGCGTGGACTATCGCAGCGTCATGCCCACCAACCTGTATGGCCCGGGTGATAACTACCACCCCGAAAACAGTCACGTCATTCCTGCGCTCATTCGCCGCTTCCACGAGGCCAAACTGGCCAACGCACCAAGTGTGGCTATTTGGGGCACGGGCACGCCGCGTCGCGAGTTTTTGTATGTAGACGACATGGCTGCTGCCAGCGTGCATGTCATGCAGCTGCCCAAAGCCACGTACGACCAGCACACCACGCCTATGCAAAGCCACATCAACGTGGGCAGCGGTTCAGACGTGACCATTGCCGAAGTGGCACAAACCATCGCCCAAACCGTGGGCTATGCAGGCCAGATCGAGTTTGACACTTCTAAGCCCGATGGCCCACCACGTAAGTGGATGGACAGCTCGCGCCTCAATGCCCTAGGCTGGCAAGCCAAGGTAGATTTACAACACGGCCTTGCTGCCGCCTATCAAGACTTTGTGAGCAAACTATGACCCAAACCAGCCAACCCAAAGTAGCCCTCATCACCGGCATCACAGGCCAAGACGGCTCGTACCTGGCTGAGTTTTTGCTGGAGAAGGGCTACATCGTGCACGGCATCAAGCGCCGTGCGTCATTGTTCAATACCCAGCGCATCGACCACATCTACCAAGATCCGCACATCGAGCACGCCAACTTCAAGCTGCACTATGGCGACCTGAGCGACACCAGCAACCTCATCCGCATCGTGCAAGAAACGCAGCCGGACGAAATTTACAACCTCGGCGCACAAAGCCATGTGGCCGTGTCATTTGAGTCCCCCGAATACACCGCCGACGTAGACGGCATTGGTACCCTGCGTTTGCTAGAAGCCATCCGCATCTTGGGTCTTGAGAAAAAAACCCGTTTCTATCAAGCCAGCACATCCGAGCTGTATGGCTTGGTGCAAGAAATTCCGCAAAAAGAAACCACACCTTTCTACCCACGTAGCCCCTACGCCGTGGCCAAAATGTACGCGTATTGGATCGTGGTGAACTATCGCGAAGCCTATGGCATGTATGCCTGCAACGGCATTTTGTTTAACCACGAAAGCCCACGCCGTGGCGAGACCTTCGTCACCCGCAAAATCACCCGTGGCCTAGCCAACATCGCCCAAGGCTTAGAGCAATGCCTGTACATGGGTAACCTAGACGCCCTGCGCGACTGGGGCCATGCCAAAGACTACGTGCGCATGCAATGGATGATGCTGCAGCAAGATAAAGCTGACGACTTTGTCATCGCCACAGGCGTGCAATACAGCGTGCGTCAGTTCATCCAATGGAGCGCTGAAGAGTTGGGCGTTACTCTAAAGTTTGAAGGCAAAGGCGTGGATGAAACAGCCACCGTTGTTGCCATCCAAGGCGACAAAGCCCCCGGCCTCAAGGTGGGCGATGTGGTGGTCAAGATTGACCCACGCTACTTCCGCCCCACAGAGGTAGAAACCTTGTTGGGCGACCCCTCCAAAGCCAAAGCCAAACTGGGCTGGACACCTGAAATAACTGTGCAGCAAATGTGCGCCGAGATGGTGGCTACAGACTTAGAAGAAGCCAAAAAGCATGCGCTTTTAAAGAAGCATGGCTACAACCTCAATGTGAGTGTCGAATAAGCCTTGCCATTCTTGTCTAGGGCGAAACTTGAGGGGTGAAAAGCAATAGATTTGTCATTTCCATTGGATAATGCAAAGCTTTGCTTTTAAGTGAAAGGCGGTAGCGTCGCTACAGCACTTCGCAACGTATTAAGTTTTTAATTTTGCCAACCTCAAACTCCTTGCCCCAGCACATTGCCATCATCATGGATGGCAATGGCCGTTGGGCCCAAAAGCGCCACATGCCACGCCCTGTGGGGCATGCCAAGGGTGCATCGGGTGTCAAGGCTTTGGTGGAGCACTGCGCAAAACTAGGTGTGAAATACCTCACCCTCTTTGCCTTTAGCACCGAAAACTGGAACCGTCCTGCTGACGAGGTGTCCACCCTCATGGGGCTGTTTGTGCAGTACCTTGAAAAAGAAATGGCCGCACTCGCAGCCGCGGGTGTGCGGTTGAAGGTCATCGGTGATGTGGCCGGTTTTCCGGCAGAGCTGCAAGCCCGCATTCAAGCGGCCGAGGCTGCCACACAACATAACCAAGCCATTACCCTGTGCGTGGCCGCCAACTATGGGGGGCAGTGGGACATAGTGCAGGCTGTTAAAAGCTGGCAAACATCAAACCCAGAAGCAAATACGAATCAGCTTACGCAGGATCAGCTGGCAATGTACCTCAGTACTTCTGGTATGCCAGAAGTTGATTTGCTCATTCGCACCGGTGGCGAGCAGCGCGTCAGCAATTTTTTATTGTGGCAAATCGCTTATGCTGAGCTTTACTTTACTGACGTTTTATGGCCAGATTTTGATGTGCAAGAGCTTGATAAAGCGATTTTTTCCTTCGCTAATCGCGAGCGCCGTTTTGGTTCTTTTTTAAGTCTAAATCTGAATGTCTCTTAAATGAGGTGTTTATTGAAATGTTTTCTTTTTGTTAAATATTGATTTGGATTTTTTGAAAGTAATTACATTAACTAATGGAAAGATTTTTGATGCGCCATCTGGCGTCTCAATTGTTGACGCTGCATTGTCTGCTGGAGTGGTATTGCCCCATAGTTGTAAAGTTGGCCGATGTAATGCTTGTAGGCTAATGGTGGTGAGTGGCGAAACGAAAGCGATGATTGATGAGATAGGCCTTACCGATTCAGAGCGCGCTGCTGGTTGGGTTCTTGGGTGCGTCAGGTCGGCGCTCACTGATGTTACGTTGGCGGCGGAAGATCTGGGCGGTGTTGTGTTGCCACAACCTAAAACATGGCCATGTCGCATCAGCGAGTTAAAGCGTTTGACGCGTGATATTTTGGTTGTCGTGTTGCGTCTTCCACCTGCTGCAGATTTTTGCTATTTGCCCGGTCAATTTATTGAGATTATTGGACCCAATGGCGTTCGTCGCAGTTATTCTGTTGCGAGTGCTCATTCTTCTGGCAACAAGCTCGAGTTGCATGTTCGTGCTGTGCCCAATGGAGTTATGAGCGATTACTGGTTTTTCCGAGCGCAGGAAAATGACCTCCTAAGACTTAGTGGCCCGATCGGGACCTTCTTTTTGCGCCAGGCAGCAAACATAGATCTGGTGTTTCTTGCGACAGGAACTGGCATCGCGCCAGTTAAGGCAATGCTTGAGTTTTTGGTCGGAATTGAGCAAGAACATAGACCTAAGTCGATCACCGTCCTATGGGGAGGTCGCTCTAGTGAGGATTTGTATTTCGATATTCTGAGTATTGACGCAGGCCAGGATTTCATTCCTGTACTTTCTCGTTCTGAGCCGTCATGGACTGGGCATGTCGGGTATGTTCAAGACGTTTTTATAAGCATGAACAGAGATTTATCTAATACTGTAGTCTACGCTTGCGGCTCTGACGGCATGATTAGCAGTGCGAAAAAAGCGCTTGTTGCCGCGGGGCTCTCGCCAACATGTTTTTATTCTGACGCATTTGTGTGTTCAGCAACATCGTAAATTGGAATTTATCAATGAAAGCAGTGATATTGGCCGGTGGACTCGGCACTCGGCTCAGCGAGGAAACCGCCACGCGCCCCAAGCCAATGGTGGAAATTGGGGGCAAGCCCATCTTGTGGCACATCATGAAGATGTATTCACACCACGGGGTGAACGATTTCATTGTGTGCTGTGGCTACAAGGGCTACCTCATCAAAGAGTATTTTGCGAACTATTTCTTGCACACGTCCGATGTGACTTTCGACATGCAAACCAACACCATGCATGTGCATGAAAAGCGGGCGGAGCCATGGAAAGTCACGCTGGTGGACACGGGCGACAATTCCATGACAGGTGGACGACTGCGTAGAGTCGCTGAGCATGTCAAAGACGAAGATGCTTTCTGCTTTACCTACGGCGACGGTGTGGGTGACAACGACATTGCGGCAACGATTGACTTTCACCGCAGCCACGGCAAGTTGGCCACTTTGACCGCCACTTACCCACCAGGTCGTTTTGGTGCTTTGGATATCCAAGAGGGCCAAGTCCGCAGCTTCAAAGAGAAGCCCCGCGGTGATGGCGCGCTGATCAATGGTGGTTTTTTTGTGCTTTCTCCCAAGGTGTTGTCTTTGCTGGACAGCGATGACACCATTTGGGAGCAAGAGCCGCTCATGAAGTTGGCAGAGCGGGGTGAGCTCATGGCATTCAAACACACCGGCTTTTGGCAACCCATGGATACCCTGCACGACAAAAACACCCTAGAAAAAATGTGGATCACCAACACGGCCCCTTGGAAAAAGTGGGACTGAGATGACCCCGCATCAAACCAAGCCAGATTTTTGGCAGGGCAAGCGCGTGTTGATGACCGGGCACACCGGCTTCAAAGGCAGCTGGCTCAGCCTGTGGTTGCAATCGATGGGCGCCGAGCTGCGGGGCATTGCGCTGAACCCGCCCACCAAGCCAGCGCTGTTTGACGTGGCCCGCGTGGACCAAGGCATGGACCATCGGGTCGCGGATATTCGGGACTACGAAACGATCCGTGTCTTGGTTGCAGAATTCAAACCCGAGATCGTGATCCACATGGCCGCGCAGCCATTGGTGCGCCTGTCCTACCAGCAGCCTATTGAAACCTACGCCACCAACGTCATGGGTACGGTGCATGTGCTCGAGGCCGCAAGGCATGCGGGCAGCGTACGCGCCATTGTCAACATCACCACCGACAAATGTTACGACAACAAAGAGTGGGCTTGGGGCTACCGTGAGGACGAGGCCATGGGTGGCCACGACCCTTATTCCAGCAGCAAAGGCTGTGCCGAGCTGGTCAGCAGCGCCTACCGAAAGTCATTCTTGAAGGACGCCGGCATTGCCATGGCCACGGCCCGTGCGGGTAATGTGATTGGCGGTGGAGATTGGGCGCAAGACCGTTTGGTGCCCGACATTCTGCGCGCCCTTGAAAATAAGCGACCGGTTGAAATTCGCAACCCCCATGCCATTCGACCTTGGCAACACGTTTTAGAGCCTTTGTCGGGCTACCTGCTGCTGGCTCAGCGTTTGTACGAACAGGGGCAGGTGGATGCAGAAGGTTGGAACTTTGGTCCGCGCGACGAAGACGCACAGCCCGTGCAGTGGATCGTCGAGCGCCTCTGCCAAGCTTGGGGGGGGGGTGCCCAGTGGACACTTCAACCCGGTGAACACCCCCACGAAGCCCATTATTTGAAGCTCGACATCTCCAAAGCCCGTCAACGACTGCAATGGTCGCCTCGGTGGTCTTTGGACATGGCCTTGTCTAGAATCTCTGATTGGCATCAACACTGGCTAGCCGGGGCGGACATGCGGTCCGTTTGCTTGCAAGACATTCAACATTACCAACAACCCACATGAACACGAGCACCGTCAATTTCAACCCTTCCCTCGATAAATTGCGGTCGCAAATTGCGGATTTGGTTCAGCAATACGCCCAGATCGCCCACCAGCCCAAACCCTTTGTGGCGGGGCAGTCTGCGGTGCCCGTCTCGGGCAAGGTCATTGGAGCCAAAGAACTGCAACTCATGGTGGACGCCTCCTTGGACGGATGGCTCACCACGGGGCGCTTTAATGCCTTGTTTGAAGAACGCATGGCCAAGTTCTTGGGTGTCAAACATGTCTTGACCGTCAATTCGGGCTCTTCGGCCAATTTGGTGGCCTTTTCCGCCTTGACCAGCCCCAAGCTGGGCGACCGCGCCATCCAGCCCGGCGACGAAGTGATTGGCGTCGCCGCGGGCTTCCCCACCACCGTCAACCCCATCTTGCAGTTCGGTGCTGTGCCCGTGTTCGTGGATGTTGATTTGGCCACGCACAACATCGACGCCAGCAAAATCGAAGCTGCCATCAGCCCCAAAACCAAAGCCATCATGTTGGCCCACAGCTTGGGCAACCCGTTTAATTTGGACGTGGTCACGGCGCTGTGCAAAAAGTACAAGCTATGGCTGGTCGAAGATTGTTGCGACGCCTTGGGCTCCATCTACAAGGGGCAAATGGTGGGCACGTTCGGTGACATCGCCACACTGAGCTTTTACCCCGCGCACCACATCACCATGGGCGAAGGCGGCGTGGTGTTCACCAACAACACCGAGCTGAAAATGATCGCCGAGTCGTTCCGCGACTGGGGCCGAGACTGCTACTGCCCACCCGGCCAAGACAACACCTGCGATAAGCGTTTTTGCTGGACCCAAAAAGAGCTGGGCGGCGATTTGCCAGACGGCTACGACCACAAATACACCTACAGCCACTTGGGCTACAACCTTAAGATCACCGACATGCAAGCTGCCTGTGCGCTGGGGCAAATGGACCGGCTGGAAGAGTTCATTGCCCAGCGCAAAGTGAACTTCACCTACCTGAAAAGCCGCCTACAAAGCTGCGCTGAGTTTTTGCACTTGCCCGAGGCCACGCCAGACACGGACCCCTCTTGGTTTGGGTTTCCTTTGGTCGTGAAGCCAGGCAGTGGCGTGAAGCGGGGCGACCTGATCAACTACTTGGAACAAAACAAAATTGGCACACGCTTGCTCTTTGCTGGCAACATCACCAAACAGCCCTACATGGCAGGCCGTAACTACCGCATCAGCGGTGATTTGACCAACACCGATATTGTCATGAACCAAACCTTTTGGCTGGGTACCTTCCCGGGCCTTGAGCACGAGCATTTGGACTTCATCGCAGACAAGATTGAAGAGTTTTTTGGCGTTAACTTCTAAGCATAGGAGACCAAAATGAGAGAAATTGCTGCAAATGCGGCCCTAATTCAGGGTCAGCCGATGTTTAAGGTGATCGATAAAGTTAAGCAGCTTGAGGCCCAAGGTCGAGATATCGTGCATTTGGAAATTGGTGATCCGGACTTTACGACTCCGCGTCACGTGATTGAAGCGGCGCAAAAATCTTTGGATCTAGGTGAGACCCACTATGGCAGCAGCTGGGGGCTTGCTGATTTCGTTCAGACCATGCGTCAGGCAACTCTGAAGTCCAGGGGGTTCTTACCCGATGCTGATCAAGTTCTGGTTACCCCAGGGGCCAACATTTCGATTTTTTATGCCATTTTCTGTCTGGTAAACCCTGGTTATGAGGTGCTGGTGCCTAATCCAGGTTTTCCTACATACCTTTCCTCGATCAGTATGTGTGGTGCACACGCCGTACCATATCCATTGCATGAGAGCAACGGTTTCCGGATGCGCGCAGAAGATATTGAACCTCTGATCACATCCCGTACTCGTCTATTAATCATTAACAGCCCTCAAAATCCTACTGGCGCTATTACTGAGTCAGAGCACCTCAAAGAGATTTTCGAGCTCGCAGAGAAACATGATCTCTATATTTATTCTGATGAAATTTATTCTCGAATGGTATATGAGGAGGGAAGTTTTTTTTCAATTGCTAGCCTAGATCAGGCTCGAGAGCGTGTGATCCTCTCTAATGGTTTTAGTAAAGCATTCGCGATGACAGGGTGGCGTCTCGGCTCTGTAATTGCGCCTAAACTAGTTGCAGATAGGATGATGATGTTGCTCCAAACGACATCCTCATGCGTGTCTGCTTTTATTCAGCGGGCTGGTATTGCTGCAATTGAAGGCAATCAAGCTCCAGTAGTCGAAATGATGGCTGCCTACCAAAGGCGACGAGATCTTTTGGTTAACGGTTTGAACGCAATTCCTGGTATTCAATGCCACCTACCGGGAGGGGCCTTTTACGCATTCCCAAACATTTCAAGTTTCGGGCTTAGTTCAGAGGAGTTCGCGGACGTGATGCTAGAGAAAGCCAATGTTGCTTTGCTGCCGGGCTCCAACTTTGGGTCACAAGGTGAGGGATTCGTCAGGTTGGTGTATGCATCGTCTGAAAAGAACATACAAATGGCTTTAGAGCGCATTGCGCATGCATGCAAACTACTTTAAAAAGGAATATACATGATCCGCGTATCTGATTACATTGCCCAATTCATAAGTGATCGGCTGGGGTTGAAAGATATCTTTATGCTGTCCGGAGCAGGCAGCATGCATTTAACTGATGGAGTGGCATGCAATCCCAAGTTGCGTGCGATCTGTGTACATCATGAGCAGTCTGCCTCTATGGCTTTGGAGGCCTACGCTAGAACGAATAACAACTTTGGTGTTGGTTATTTTTCAACCGGACCTGCTGCACTTAACGCTCTCACAGGGTTAGGAGGTGCGTGGCAGGATACTGTGCCTTGCCTCTTCATTTCAGGTCAGGTCAAACGCTCAACTTGCTCGCACACCGAAGGTGTAGAGGGCTTGCGTCAGTTCGGGGTTCAAGAGCTAGACATAATTCCAGTGGTTACTAGCTTATGCAAGTACGCTGTTCACTTAACACAGTCAAATATGGTTCGCTACGAACTTGAAAAGGCAGTCAGTATTGCAAAGAGTGGTCGCCCAGGCCCAGTATGGATTGACATTCCGATGGATGTACAGTCCGCCCTCATTGACCCTGACAACTTACCAGCCTACACAGCTGCTGAACTAGCCCCTAAAGCAAGCGATAAAGTTCTTGATGAATTGCGAGATATTTTCATGAAGGCTGAGCGCCCCGTGATTATTGCAGGACGAGGTATTCGATTATCAGGTGCCCAAGAAGTGCTTCAAACGCTGGCAACCGAGTTCAATGTGCCTGTGGTTACCCCATATTTGGGTATTGATAATTTGCGTCATGACTTGGATATTTACATAGGAAAAACAGGTGTAAAAGGTGACCGCCCAGCAAACTTCACAATGCAGAATTCCGATTTAATTTTGGCGGTAGGGACGAGTTTGCATATCTCCGTAGTCGGATATGAATATGAGCAATTCGCACGTGCAGCCAAAAAGATCGTCATTGATATTGATTTAACATCTCATCGTAAACGAACAATCAAGATTGATCAGTTGATTGAATCCGATGCCAAATTAGCGCTAGGTGGACTTCTCACTCGTCTCCGTGATGCCAAATTTAAGAGTGTCAGCAGTCCTTGGTTGCAACGCTGTGTCGCTTGGAAGAAGAAGTATCCAGTATGCTTGCCCGAGTACGAAAAGACAGTAGGAGCTATTAACGTATATACATTCATGGATCGCCTGTCCGCATTGGCCCAAGAGGGCGATGCCTTCATCGGGGATGCAGGTTCTGCAATATATGCAGTATCCCAAGGGCTAATTTTGCATCATGATAATCAGAGATATATTCCATCTAGCGCAATGGCTACCATGGGTTACACCGTACCTGCTGCACTTGGTGTTTCGGCGGCACTTGGCGATAAGCGAGTGATGGCAATAACTGGTGACGGATCACTTCAGCAAAATATTCAGGAATTGCAAACCATTTTGCACTATAAGTTGCCGATCAAGCTATTCATTTGGAACAATGATGGTTATTTGTCGATTCGCGCCTCGCAAAAAAATTATTTCAAGGAACGCTACATTGGAGAGGGCCCGCGCTCAGGTGTCACCATACCAGACACATTGAAGATCTGTGCGGCATACGGACTACCAGCCGGGCGCGTGAGCGAAGTCAAGGATTTGGATGCTGCAATTCAAAAAGCGCTCGATCACGAGGGGCCGTATATTCTTGAAATCATAACGCCACCCGAACAGCCAATTGTTCCAACAGTATCTTCACGTGTTAATTTAGATGGCACTATGACCTCAAGGCCATTGGAAGACATGGCGCCATTCCTTGATCGCGAGGAATACAGAAGCAATCTTTTGATTCCGGAAGTATGAGATTAGCTATTTTAGGAGCCACGAGCCAAATCGCCAAAGACTTAGTTCGATCGATTGAAGCACAAAATAGCCATGAACTGGTCCTTTATGCACGCCGACCAGATGTCGTCTCTCAATGGTTGACTAGCATCCAACTCGAAGGTCGCCATACAGTGGCAGATTTCGCGGGATTCACCACAGACGAGTACTTTGATGCGATTTTTAATTTTGTTGGTGTAGGTGACCCAGCCCAAGCAGCCGCCATGGGGGCCACTATTTTCGATGTCACGCATCGTTACGACGAGTTGGCGTTGAATTATCTCCGTCATCATCCTGACTGCCGTTACATATTCTTAAGCAGCGGAGCGGCTTATGGCTCCAGATTTGACGTCCCAGCAGACGAAAACACCAAGGCATTAATCAATATTAACAACTTACTTCCTCAAGACTGGTACGGAGTTGCAAAACTATATGCGGAATCACGCCACCGCTCTTTAACTAATCTCCCAATTGTGGATGTTCGTGTCTTTAACTACTTTAGTCGAACTCAAAATATGGATGCTCGTTATTTTATTACTGACACAGTGCGTGCTTTAAGAGGAAATGTCGTTTTGAGGACATCGTCCGAATACATGGTGCGAGACTATTTGCACCCATCTGATTTTTACCGATTGATTGATGGCGTCCTTAAATCACCACCTATCAATCTAGCTGTCGACTGTTATAGTAAAGCACCTATCGAAAAGACCGAACTATTAGAGGTTATAAAAAAACGATTTGGTTTGAGGTTTGAGGCTGATATGGCGCTAGCAAGCATTAATGCGACAGGTAATAAGTCATCGTATTATTCGTTGAGTAGGCGGGCAGAGTGGTTTGGATACAACCCTTGCATGACTTCTTTGGAAGGGGTCTGTCTTGAATTGGAAAATATCATTTCAAGTTCAGAGAATTAATTGTACTTCTGATGCCGCCAAAGTAACAACTTAATAAAAAATAACTATCCGATTTCCCAATAGAGCTTTAGGTAATTTTTAAAATTAAAAGGAAATAAATGAGTAGAATTAAAATTAAAATAAATGAAATGCTAGGTAAGTATGGGAGTCTAGCGGCAAACATTAATCTGGCAAATAATAAAGACTACATAGAAAACGAGTTGAATTTCAGCCGTTGTTTTTCACAGAGACTGGCCAATTCACTAACCGATGATAAAATCGAAAGAATATGCAAGGCTTATAGCCTTGCTGTGTCAGATAATTACGATCGAGATTTGTATTATATTTCTGACGAGTGGATTCCTGTTTATGAAAAATACATGGGTGAAATCATATCTGCCTTAATGGATAAGCGGCTTTCAAAAATTAAAGACAATTACGATAATTTTTATAGGCGGAACTGTTCTGCTGGGCTTGTGGGCCTTCCAACCAATATGAAGCGATTTTACGAGGGTAAAGTTGGTAAGGTCGATAAAAGGTGGTATTTGAATGATTCATTTTATCGATTAAATTATTTGAAAAGTAAAATTGAAGGCCTGGATTTGAAAAATTTGGGGGAAGCCATCTATGGCAATCCTTACGGGGTAATGGTTGATGGGCAGTTTATTAGAAATGGAGCCGACTATCAATATTTCTACGCTGAAAGAATCAAGCAGCTCTGTACCCAGTCGAAATTTGACAAGAAACGTGTCGTTGAAATTGGTGGAGGTTATGGCGGCGTTGCATCATTTTTAATGAAAGATGCAGATGTTGACCAGTATATTGATTATGACTTGCCAGAAAATTTGGCTTTGGCAACATATGTATTAATGACGATTTATCCAGCAGAAGATTTTGTATTGTATGGTGAGGAAGGTGCATCAACACCTGGATTCAATGGGAAGCGATTTGTCATGATGCCAGCGCATTCGATTGAAAATCTTCATGGAGGAGATATTTCGGTCGGATTTAATTCGTTCAGTTTTTCAGAGATGAGCTTTAAGACTGCAAAAAACTATGTTGATTTGCTCAGTCGGGCTGAAGTGAATTATCTGTATCATGTGAATCACGTAAGAAACTCAAGAACCAGTGCTGATCAATTGATGCCTGGAAATGAATATGTGATGGATGAGCGTGTAGCAGCTAATTGGAATCTCGGTCGAAGTACAACGTGCGATGAGTTCGAGTTTTTGTACCGACGAGTAAGTTGAAAACATGAGTGATGGCTCGACAAAAGCTGTGTTAATTTATCGATTGATACAGCTCATATCACATGGGTTTACAACGATACTAATACCTTTCTACGCTATCGATACTGAGTTGGGTCTATATTATTTGTTCGTTAGTATGGTGGCAGCACAAGTTTTGTTTGAGTTGGGGCTTAATCAAAGTGTTCTTCAGGTTTCTTCGCACATAAATGATAAGAAGGGCAAAGATTACAGGCAATATTTGCAATGGGTGGATTGTTTGTTCGTTAAGGCGGCATCTAAATTTGTATTTTTCGGTGGTTTTGGGGGGGTGTTTTATTTAATTTTATTTAATGACTATGAAAAATTTATATCCTTAACATATTGGATGATCTTAATTTTCAGTGCTTCCTTTTTGATGAGAATTGCCTATAGATTTTTCTTGATCGAAAGCGAAGGATATGTTGCCAATTCTTATCATGCACGGACTTTGATATTGCTTGTGGCAACGGTTGCGGCATGGGTGCTTATTTTGTTTGGTTTTATTTTAGAGTCTTTGATAGCGTTTTATATTGTTCAATCACTTTTATCGAATTTGTTTTTGCGTGCAAAATTTCCGATTCAATCTGCTTCTTCGCATGATGTAGTTGAAAATAATCATTGTATTGAATTGAAGGTGTTGAAGAGGGGCATTGGCCTATCTTACTTGGCTGGTTACATGAGTTACAATGCAATTATTCCAATAGTTTTTGCTATGTTGTCGGCCAAAGTGGCCGGCCAACTCGGTTTCTCACTTGCTCTATTTTCATCCATCACATTATTGTCGTCTTCTTTTGTTAGCGCTAAAAACCACGCATTTGCAACGAAAATTTCAAGTAATGATTTTTTGGAATTGAATTCATTATTTAGAAGGCAGATGACATTTACATTTTCGCTCGCTGTCTTCTTGCTCATGGTAATTTTCACATTTATTTTCTTAATGTCTCAGTTTGGTTTCTCTGTAGTTGACAGATTGTTGTCGTTGGAGCTTTGTTTCTTAATTGGACTATCTGCGGTGACCAGTTCTATTATCTACGCCCAAGCTTTGTATGTTAGGGCTCATAAGGTGGAGCCTTTCGTTCGCGTATCGATCATTGTTGGTTTTATTTCTGTTGGATTGATTTTCTTGGGGTCTCTTGTGAATATCAACTGGGTCGTTTTCATGTACTCGGCATCGATAATTTTTATTTCATTTCCTTTGACGAGTTCGATATTTTTAAAGTTTTACAAGAAAAATAGCCTTATTCGTTAATATGCTAACCATTTACATTCCAACATTCAATCGTGTTGAAAGTTTGGGGCGCTTGCTCTCCATTTTATTTCGGGAGATCGAGCTACTTGGCGCTAATAATTTGGTTAAAATTCTTGTTTCGGATAACGCTTCTTCAGATAAAACTGTGGATTTTTTGAGGCGGATTGATAAAAACTTCTTTGAATTTACTTTGTTGCCTATGAATATAGGTGGTGACGCAAATATCAAAAATGGTTTCATTCAAGTAAAAACAAAATACTTATGGATTTTGGGTGATGATGACTATCCGGCCCCCGGCGTCCTTGAGTTGCTTGTTAATTTTCTTCAGAAAAAATCCCCTCGATTGGTTTATTTGCCGGCGTCGTGGAGTAAGTCGCCACTGTTAAATCTCCCATCCACGTTTGTGTTGAATGAGCCCAAGACACTTGGGGCGTTAGACTTTATAAAACTGGTTAATGTAAAGCTGACGTTTATCAGCAGTTTTGTTATCGATATGGATTCATGTAAAAATGGTTCCTATAAGAAATTTGAGATTTTATTTCGGGGTTCGAATTTTGAGCAATTGGGCATTTTGATCCCCCTTGTTATCAACGATCAGGGCCTCTGTGTTTTTAATAAGTCGTGTATCTTTGCGACTGGTAATGTGAATTTTAAATATTCACTGGTCGATGCGTTTGGTATTGATTTGCCGAGATTGTTACGATTGGCGTTCGTTAATCAACCCCATCTTTTGAGAGTTATTGTCAACAAGCTTGTGGTGGCTTATTTGCCGACTTTTATTTCAGGCACAAAATCCAAGTCGCTCAAGTCAGATGGCGTTATTAATTGGGATGGAGTTCATGATCAGCTTTCTGTGTATTTCTACTATTGGATATTTGTTTATCCCCTGAAGTTTTTACCCAAATTTTTGGCATTGCCATTGGTTGTGCTGGGGAGATTTTTCCGATGAAGATCTTGGCGGTGGTTGATTTCTTTAGGTTCAACGGATTGTTGGCTACTTTCCGTTTGTTCGTCGATTTCGTTTATTCGGTCTGCAACTTTCGGATCGGTGCATGGCTTCGGTTTCCAAGTGACATTCGGAGTCGCGGCCGTTTGGATATTGCCAAGAGCTGCCGTTTTGGCCGCTACAGCACCATCGAGCTGTTTTGCATAGACAGCCGACTGACCATTGGTGAAGGTTTTCGCTCCAACTCGCATTTGCACATCGGTGTTGTCTCGAGTGTCACCATTGGCAAAAACGTCTTGGTCGCCAGTGGTGTTTATATTTCCGATCACTCCCATGGTGCTTATGGTTCCCTCGAACCGTCAGACCCACGCACAGCCCCGGTCAGCCGACCTTTGGTCAGTGCTCCTGTGGTGATTGGCGATAACGTTTGGTTGGGCGAAAAAGTGGCCGTGCTTCCAGGTGTTCACATTGGCCATGGGGTGGTGGTGGGGGCGGGTGCCGTCGTCACCAAAGACGTGCCTGACCACTGCATCGTGGCGGGTGTGCCGGCTCGGGTGATCAAGCGTTACGATTTTGAACAGAAGCAATGGGTGGTGGTGACATGATGTCGGGTTGGCGCGGGCATGTTTGGGTATTGGTGCTCTCGCTGTTGGCAGCGTGCGCTCTGCTTGGCATCGAGCGAGCCATGGGCATTCCTTGGGATTACCACCCCGATGCGGTGACCTATGCCACGTTGTCTTCAAAGTTTATTGCTGAAATTGTTGAACCGCCTTTGTTCATCTTCAATCGCATTCACTTCGCCCTGATGTATGGCTTGGGCGAAAGCGTGGTGGCAATGACGGCGCTGAACATGCTGGTGCTGGCATTGACCAATGTATTGATTTTCCATGCGCTCAAAGAGCGAATTTCGCAGCAAAGCGCGTGGGTGCTCGTGCTGTTCTTGGTTTTCTTGCTGAACCCGTATCGCTTGCACTTGGCGACGACGGTGCTGAAAGACACCTTGATCATTTTCTGTTTGGCTTTGGTTCTGACGCAACGGGCATGGTGGGCTTGGGTGGTGCCCTTGCTCATGTGGCGTGTGGCCGCGCTGATATACCTGTCGACAGTGTTGCCCAAGCGTTGGTTGATCGCTGCTGGGCTGGCAGTCTTGGTGCTGTTGGCGGTCAATTTGCCTGTGGTTTTGGAGTTCGCTCAAGGGGCCAACGTTACCAATATGCGGTTCCGTTCGTACGACGACGTGCCCAATTTTGCAGACTTGGGTCTGGTCGGGACGGCCTTGCGCATGCTGGTTTGGCCGCTGATGTCGGTGACGGGGGCGTTCGTTTTCTTCTCCAGCAGTTGGTTGTTTGTGCCGGTGGCGCTGGGGGCTTTGGTGTCACTGGTCTTGGCGGTCTTGTTGACCCGGCGCTTCAGCCCATGGCCTTGGTTAGCTGTGTATGCGAGCATGGCGACTTTTGCATTTTTTGTCAGTGGCTTTACCACTTACATTCGTTACGTGTACCCCTTGATCGGCCTTTTGCCTTTGGCCGTGGGTTTTTTTGATTACAAAAAAATGAGACAAGTCCAACCATGAAAAAACTGGCGATTGTGGGCACCAACGGCTTACCCGGTCGGTACGGTGGGTGGGACCAGTTGTTGGAGCACTTGGTTGAGCGTTTGTCGTCCACCCACGACATTACCGTTTATGCCAGCAAGTTCCACTACGAAGAGTATCCGCCCACCTACCGAGGGGCGAAATTGGTGTATCTGCCTTTGAAGGCCAATGGTTTTCAGAGCATTCCCTACGACGTGCTGTCGGTCTTGCACGCGGCATGGCAGCGTGCGGATGTGGTGTTGGTCTTGGGGACCTCGGGCTGTATCGCGTTTCCCTTGTTCAGGCTTTTGGGTGTTCGCTTGGTCTTGAACCCCGATGGTGCGGAGTGGAAGCGGGGCAAGTGGAGTTTTTGGATCAAAGCGTTTTTGAAGCTTTCAGAGCGTTGGGGCGTTCGATGGGCGAACCACGTCGTGGCCGACAGCGCCATCATTCAGCAATCTTTAAGGGACGACCACGGGGTGGAGTCCTCGATGATCGCTTATGGGGGTGACCATGTGAGCGCCGTGCCCTTGAGGCCCGAGACCGCAGCCAAGTACGGTATTGAAGAGCGTGGGTATTGCTTCAAGGTGTGCCGCATCGAGCCCGAAAACAATTTGGACATGATTTTGTTGTCCTTTGCCCATTCTGGTCGCCGTTTGGTGGTGGTGGGCAATTGGCATTTCAGCGAGTACGGCAAGGACTTGCGCCAGCAGTACGCAGGGTTTGCCAACATCAGCATGTTGGACCCCATCTACAACCAAGCCGAACTCAACGAGTTGCGCAGCAATTGCCGTTTGTACATCCATGGGCACAGCGTGGGTGGGACCAACCCGTCTTTGGTAGAGGCCATGTGCTTGGGCTTGTGTGTGGTGGCGTTTGGTGTGAATTACAACCGCAGCACCACCCACGACAGTGCTTTGTACTTCTCGGATGCCGATGAGCTGGGGCGTTTGGTGGCCTCGATCGATGCTGATGAAGAACAACAGCGGGCCATCGGCGCGCGTTTAAAAGCCTTGGGTTTACAGCATTACGGTTGGGATCACATCGTCGACCAATACAACGCAGTGGTGACGGCCCATGCATGAGCCTGGCCGTATTTTGCTAACGGGCGCCACAGGCTTTGTGGGCTCGCACATATTGAAAAACTTGGTTCATCAACGCATGACGGTTCGTGTGGCGTTGCGGCATGGGGATGATGCAACCCACGTGCCCGCGGGTGTCGAGGTTGCGGTTGTGGGCGATTTGGGGCCAGGCACCGTTTGGGATGAGGCCTTGCAAGGTGTGGATGTGGTTTTGCATGTGGCGGGTGTGGCTGCTGCGGGTAATGATGACGCCTTGCGGCGTGTCAATGTTCAATCCACGGTTCAATTGGCCCGCAGTGCTGCGGATAAAGGGGTCAAACGCTTGGTTTTCATGAGCAGTCTGAAAGTCAATGGCGAAGTGACCTTGAGCGGACAAGTTTTCGGCCCACTTAGTCCGGTCGATCCGCAAGACGCTTACGCCAGATCCAAACTTCAAGCAGAAGAAGCTTTGCAATCATTGGCACAAACCACGGGTATGGCCTTGGTCATCATTCGCCCACCAATGGTCTACGGCTCAGGGGTGAAAGGCAATTTCTTGGCCTTGCTGAAGTTGGTTCAAAAAGGCATTCCTTTGCCTTTGGCTTCTGTGAAAAACCAAAGATCTTTGATTGCCGTAGAAAATTTGGCCGATTTTTCGGTGCGAGCCTGTGTTCATCCGCACGCGAAGGGGGTGTACTTGGTGGCCGACGGTGAACCCATTTCCACGCCCAATTTGTTGAGGACCCTCGCATTGAGCATGGGCACGCCAGCGCGTTTGTGGCCCTTCCCTGTGTCATGGATGAAGGCGTTGGGCGCGTGTTTGGGCGTAGGGGCGGCTTTGTCCAAGTTGACGGATGACTTGGTGTTGGATCACCGTCAGTCGGCACAAGCTTTGGATTGGCACCCCCCCATCAGCACAGCGCAAGGCGTTGATTCGGTGGTGGCTTGGTACCAGGAGGTCATGTGTTGAGGCTTTTTGACTTTGTTTTGTCGTTTTGTGCGCTGTGCGTGCTTTGGCCTGTTGTGGCGATCCTCGCGGTCGTGGGGTGGTTTGACAACCGATCGCCTTTCTTTTTTCAGACCCGTGTGGGGCAGGGGCAGCGGCCATTCACCTTGGTTAAGTTCAGGACCATGCGCGTGGGAACGGCTTCGGTGGCCACGCATTTGGCCGACCCAAATTCGGTCTCGAGTTGGGGCAGTTTTTTGCGTCGCACCAAATTGGATGAGTTGCCTCAGCTTTGGAATGTCATGGTTGGGCACATGAGTTTGGTGGGGCCTCGGCCTTGCTTGTTGAACCAACAAGAGCTGATTGCCGAGCGTGAAGTTTTGGGGGTGTTCAAGGTCAAGCCCGGTGTCACAGGCTTGGCGCAAGTCCAAGGAGTTGACATGTCCACTCCCAAGCGCTTGGCCATGATCGATGCCGAGATGATTCAGCAAATGTCGGTTCGTTTGTATTTTCAACTGATCGTTCAAACTGCGCTAGGCCGCGGTTCGGGCGATCGGATTCAAAAGTAGTTGGTCATGCATCTGACTTCTTTGAAATGGTTCAGTCAAACGGCCTTGCCCGTCTTGCGTTGGCCGCGCCCGGTCAAGCGTGCGGTGGTGTTGTCGCTCGATGCAGGCTTATGTGTCTTGAGCGTTTGGTTGGCCTATTACCTGCGGTTGGGTTTCTGGGTTCCTATGGCCGGGGCCATGGCGTGGCCCATCGTTTTATCCATGGTGTTTGCTCTGCCGATTTTTATTGTGTCAGGCCTTTACAGAGCGATCTTTCGCTACGGTGGCTGGCCCGCCTTGTTGGCGGTAGGGCGCGCCATGTTGCTCTATACCTTGTCTTTCTCGGCCGTGTTTACATTCGTGGGCGTAGAGGGTGTACCGCGCACAGTTGGTTTGATTCAGCCCATTTTGTTGTTGTTGCTCATGGGCGCTTCACGTGCAGTGGCTCGAATTTGGTTAGGGGGCTTGTATCAACAACAGCTGCGCAAATCGGCCTTGCCACAGGCCTTGATTTACGGCGCGGGTGGCGCTGGGCGTCAGTTGGCCATGGCCATGACCAACAGCCATGAAATTCGGGTGGTTGGCTTTTTAGACGATGACGACCGGTTGCACGGACATGTGCTTAACGGTTTGCCCATTCACAATCCCCGCGACTTGGGTGAGCTATTGGCGGACGCACCGATCGTCGACGTGTTGTTGGCTTTGCCGTCGGTGTCCAGGCAGCGGCGCAATGAGATCCTTAATCAGCTCAAGCCGCACAAAGTGGCTGTGCGGACCATCCCAGGGCTCAATGACCTCTTCACGGGGCGATTGAGTTTGAGCGATGTCCGCGAACTGGACATCGACGACCTATTGGGGCGTGAGCCGGTGCAGCCCAACGGCTTGCTGCTCAACCTCAACACCTTGGACAAGCGGGTGGTGGTCACGGGAGCGGGCGGCAGCATAGGCAGCGAGTTGTGCCGGCAAATCGTGCGCACAAAGCCTAAGCAGCTGCTGTTGGTGGACATGAGCGAATTCGCGCTTTACCAAATTCACCAAGAGTTGTTGGCCTTGGCTGATGGGGTGGAGCTGGTGCCACTGTTGGCCTCGGTGTGCGACGAGGTGCGCATGCACGAGATCATGGACACTTGGAAGCCACACACCGTCTATCACGCCGCTGCATACAAGCACGTGCCCATGGTGGAACACAACCCCGCCGAAGGCATTCGAAACAACGTTTGGGGTACTTGGCTGTGCGCTGAAGCAGCGCAGCGCAATGGGGTGCGCAACTTTGTGCTGATCAGCACCGACAAGGCCGTGCGGCCGACGAACATCATGGGTGCGAGCAAGCGGTTGGCGGAGATGGTGCTGCAGGCATTGGCAGAACAGCGTGGGACTACCACGTTTTCCATGGTCCGCTTTGGCAACGTCCTGGGCTCCAGTGGCTCGGTAGTGCCTTTGTTCCGCGAGCAGATCAAGAACGGTGGGCCTATCACTCTGACGCACTCGGACATTACTCGCTACTTCATGACCATTCCCGAGGCCGCGCAACTGGTCATCCAGGCGGGAGCCATGGGACAGGGCGGTGATGTGTTTGTGTTGGATATGGGTGCACCGGTGAAGATCATCGACTTGGCTCGGCGGATGGTAGAACTGTCTGGTTTGACGGTGCGTGATGAGCTGCAGCTTGACGGCGACATCGAGCTGGCCGTGACCGGTTTGCGCCCCGGTGAAAAGCTGTATGAAGAGCTGCTGATCGGTGACAACCCGAAAGCCACTCAACATCCGCGCATCATGAAAGCCAATGAGCAGTTTTTGGTGTGGTCTGAGCTGCGGGCTCGCCTGCAAGCCCTGAGCATGGCCGTCAGCGCCAACGACGTACCGGCCATTCGCGGCTTGTTGCAGCAACTCGTCAGCGGCTACCAGCCCACGGGTGAGGTGGTGGACTGGGTGCATTTGGCGCAAGAGCGCGAGGCTTCAACTGGTGCGATTTATGACAAATTTTAGTTGAAGGAATGTAATGGTGTATTTAATTAAATATAGGATACAGTTTTTTGTCTCGATTTTAATAGTTACTTTTGGATTTTCGATATTCGAGTTAAGGGGGGCGAGTGGGGTTACAGGCCTTACTTCTATGACGTACGATTCACTACAGTATATTAAAATCATCGAAGGAGGAGTAAGTGAGCCTCCATTCTCGACTCGAATCTTGCTAATTTATATTTGTAGAATTCTGCCATTCACCCCAGAGGTGTCGCTTCTTGTTGTCAATTGTGTTTCAGTTTTTCTTGTCTTGCTTGGTATTTTTGGAGTGCTTAAATTTTTGCGTTTCTCAAATGAAATTTCCATATTGGCTGTAACTGCTGCTTGTTCTTCGTTTGTATTTGTATATAACTTCAACAACCCATATTTGACAGATCTTCCAGCAATGGCTTCGCTGGTTTTTTTTCTTGTGGCATTGCAAAGGCAGAAATTTTATTTGGCAGTCATTACTAGCTGCATCAGTCTTCTTTTTCGGGAGTCGATAGCTGTCCTGATCCCAATGTTTTTTTTATTTTTTAATTTTCGTCAATCTGTATATGCGAGTATTTTGGCTGCTTTTGTTTACATAGTGCCCAAAATATTTATTGCTGGAGATGTAAGTGCAATCTCTTTAGAGCGCCAAATAGATTTTCTGTATTTTTTGAAATTTTTCACATCATATGGGGTTTTGTGGTTGGGGGCGGCGCTTGGTTATTCTCTTTTGCGTAATAAGCTTATTGCGTCAATAAAATTTGAGATGTCATTATTATTGCTTGGTTTTTCTGGTGCAGTTTTATCAAGCTTTCATGCGGCTGATGTAACTCGGATGTACTTTTTGATGTTTCCTTCGGTTGTTATTGGAGTAGCTTATTTCTTTAATTTTGCAGTTAACGGGGGGCAAAAATATTTTGTTTATATCTTTGATCTGTTGGGGGTATTTTTAAGTCTCCTTCTTATTCCGAATCATTTTTTTTCATCTGAAGATTTTAATTCTTTCGATGCTTATATTGGGTCGAATTCTGTATGGATATTTGTTTTATTTGTTTTTCAGATAATTATTTTGTGCAAAATTATATTGCCAATTAATAATTATTTTGATTAAAAACTCATTTGAATCATCTCACTCTTCGTGGGTTAATGAAGAAGTCTACGTGTAGGTTAGCCCAGACGCACCAACGCCATCAAGTCCTCGGCCGCACGTTCGGTGCGCGCTCAGTTTCTACTGAGCAGGGTGAGTTGAATACCTGACTGTTGATGTTTGTAGTCTCTAGCTCAGTCTTTGACTCGTTTTTTGCGTGCGAAAATGGATTCTTTAAAGGTAAAGCATGTCAATTTTAGTGACTGGTGGAGCCGGGTTTATTGGTGGTAACTTTGTTATTCGTTGGCTGTCTAGCTGCGAAGAGTTACTGGTCAATCTCGATAAGCTCACCTACGCAGGTAACTTGGCCAATTTGGATGCCCTCAAGGGCGACAAGCGTCATGTCTTTGTGCAGGGCGATATTGGTGACCGTGCTTTGGTGTCAAAGCTTTTGGCTGAGCACAAGCCCCGCGCTGTGTTGAACTTTGCTGCTGAAAGCCATGTAGACCGTTCCATCCACGGCCCTGGCGACTTTATTCAAACCAATATCGTAGGCACGTTCAATTTGCTAGAGAGCGTACGTGCTTATTGGCAAGACCTGCCAGCTGCTGAAAAAGAAGCGTTCCGCTTTTTGCATGTGTCGACCGACGAGGTGTACGGCACGCTTTCGCCCACCGACCCACCATTTGCCGAAACCAAAAACTACGAGCCCAACAGTCCATACTCAGCCAGCAAGGCCGCCAGCGACCACTTAGTACGCGCATGGCATCACACTTATGGCCTGCCCGTGCTCACCACCAATTGCAGTAACAACTATGGGCCTTATCACTTTCCAGAAAAGCTCATTCCTTTGGTCTTGCTCAATGCCTTGGCAGGCAAACCGTTACCCATTTACGGCGATGGTCAGCAAGTGCGTGATTGGCTGTATGTAGAAGACCACTGCCGCGCCATTGCACGAGTGCTTGAAGCGGGCAAAGTGGGCGAGACCTACAACATTGGCGGCTGGAACGAGAAGCCAAACCTCGAAGTGGTCAACACCCTTTGCACCGTGTTGGACGAACTGCAACCCCGCGCAGATGGCAAGCGCTACGCCGAACAAATTACCTATGTCAAAGACCGCCCAGGCCATGACCGCCGCTACGCCATTGATGCTCGCAAGATCGAGCGCGACCTAGGCTGGAAGCCACAAGAAACTTTTGAGACGGGCATCCGTAAAACCGTGCAGTGGTACTTGGCTAACCAAGCATGGGTAGAGGGTGTGACCAGTGGTGCTTACCGCCAATGGGTGGGTAAGCAATACGCGGAGAACGTTTGATGAAAATTGCAATTGCAGGTACGGGCTATGTGGGGTTGTCTAACGGCATCTTGTTGGCCCAACACCATGAGGTGGTGGCGCTCGATGTGGTGGCTACCAAGATAGATCGAATCAACCGCAAAGAGCTACCCATTGAAGACGCAGAGATGGAAGACTATCTGCGCCATAAACCGCTGAATTTCAAAGCTACGCTTAACAAAGAAGAAGCCTACAGGGGCGCAAGCTTTGTGATCATTGCCACACCGACGGATTACGACCCAGATACCAATTACTTCAACACGAAATCGGTTGAAAGCGTGATTGTCGACGTGCTGGCCATCAATCCGCATGCGACGATGGTGATCAAATCAACCATTCCAGTTGGGTTTACAGAGCGTATGCGTTTGAAGTACATGACGCATAACCTCATTTTTTCGCCTGAGTTTTTGAGAGAGGGCCGTGCTTTGCACGATAACTTGTATCCCAGTCGCATCGTGGTGGGCGATAGTGCAGAGAGCGGGCAAGCCTTTGCTGACTTGTTGGCTGAAGGTGCAATTAAAAAAGATATGCCTGTACTGTTGACCAATAGTACCGAGGCGGAAGCAATTAAGCTATTCGCCAATACCTATTTGGCAATGCGCGTTGCATACTTCAACGAGCTTGATAGCTATGCGACATCCTTGGGCCTAGACTCACGTCAAATCATTGATGGCGTGTGCCTAGACCCACGCATTGGTAAACACTACAACAACCCATCGTTTGGCTACGGTGGCTATTGCTTGCCTAAAGACACCAAGCAAATGCTGGCCAACTATGCCGATGTGCCGCAAAATTTGATGCGCGCCATCGTGGATGCCAACAGCACGCGCAAAGACTTTGTGGCGTTTGACATCATGAAGCGCAAACCCAAAGTGGTAGGCATTTACCGCTTGGTGATGAAGGCGGGCAGCGACAACTACCGCGCTAGCAGCGTGC